>JAEEGH010006208.1_pt1 | contig 29367 bp, 42 predicted proteins | sample 9134181 | NCBI WGS metagenome assembly JAEEGH01 (sample SAMN16246544, study PRJNA631951) | gut metagenome | biome: gut microbiome; feature: rumen; material: DP-attached | host: Bos | place: Iran: Karaj | collected 2018-10 | reverse complement strand
CCACCGCCGTCTCCAGTTTATCCTCAAGGCCCATATGCAGCCGGGACAGCAGCTCCCGGTATTCGCCGCGCTTTGCGGGGTTCACGCCCCGGGCGAGGCCGAAGGGTTTTCCCTTGTTGTCCGCCAGGGACAGATTCTCCAGGATCGTCAGGTCCGGGCACGTGCCCTTCGCCGGGTTCTGGAACACGCGGCCGATGCGCTTGGACCGCTTGAATTCCGGCACTTTCGTGATGTCCTCCCCGTCCAGCAGGATGCGCCCCTTTTCCGGGGACAGCGTGCCGCAGATCAGATTGAGCATGCTCGTCTTGCCCGACCCGTTGGAGCCGACGACCGAGACGAATTCGCCCTGATCCACCCGGAAGTTGAAATCCTCGAACAGACAGGTCTCGTTCACCGTGCCGGGATTGAAGGTCAGGTCGATGTGCTCCAGTTCCACCAGCGCCTTATTCGCGCCGTTCGCTTCGCTAAGCATGTTCCTTTCCTCCTTTCTTCCCCACGCGTTCCGAGATGATGGCGACGGTCAGAAGCGCTGCCATCAGCAGTTTCAGATAGGTATTCGGCAGGCCCAGCTGCAGCGCGATCATCAAACAGGCCTTGTAGACGATGGAACCCAGAACCGCCATGGTGACGAGCTTCAGGAAACGGATGCGCTTGAACAGCGCCACGCCGATAATGACCGAAGCCAGCGCCATGACGACCATGCCTTTTCCGGAGTTGATGTCCGCGTTCTCGTTCAGCTGCGCCAGCACGCAGCCCGCCAGCGCCGTGCAGGCGTTTCCGATGGAAAGCCCGATGATCTTCATCGTGCCGGGGTCGCGGCCCAGGCCGGTCACATACTGATCGTTGTTGCCCGCCGCCCGCAGCAGCAGGCCGTTCTTCGTCGACAGATACCAGTCCAGCGCCAGTTTGACCGCCAGCGCGATCAGGAAGATCACGAGCATCTGGCGGTGCCTGTACAGCCCCGCCGGCAGCGCTTCGTACGCCGGCGCGTTGAAGATCGTCGGCTGGTTGAAGAACTGCTTGATGGCCGTGCCGCCGGTGATGATCAGGTTGACGGACCACATGGCGGTCATGACGAGGATGCCGGACAGCAGGTCCGTGATGTGCGCCTTGACGTGCAGCAGCCCCGTGACGCAGCCGGCCGCCGCGCCGGCCAGAATGGCCAGAAGGCAGGCGATCCAGGGGTTAATACCTCCGGTGATCGCCGCCGCGGCGACGCACGCTCCCAGAGGGAACGTGCCGTCGACGGACAGATCCGGAAAGTTCAGGATCTTGTATGTGATTGTTACGCCCATGGCCATGATGCCGTAGATCAGACCCTCCCGCAGGACGGTCTCGGCAAGGCCGAGAAAGATGTTCATACGTTACTCCAACCGGGGATGGTTCTTTATTCTCCTACGACTCTGGCGCCTGCGTAATTCGCGGGCACTGCCATATCGAACTTCGCCAGGTTCGCGTTGCTGTAGACGGGCTCCGAGTCGGAGACGATGGAGACCGGCATGGTCATGATGTCCGCGCCGTTCAGAACGTCCGCCGCCATCTTGCCGGTGGTCTTGCCGAGCGCGATATAGTCGAGGGTCTCGGACGCCACGCAGCCGTACTGCGCGACCTGTTCTTCCTCGCTGCCGTAGCAGGGAACGCCGGCCGGGTCGGTCGCCGCGGTGACCACGGAGAAGTTGTTGACCACGTTGTTGTCGGTCAGATTGCACAGGCAGTCGATGCCGGAGGCCAGCAGGGACGCGATGCCGGAAGCGATCTCGGAAGCGTCGGTCACGCCCTGGGTCTTGATCTCGAACCCGTAGTCGCCGGCGATCTTTTCATATTCCTCGATCTGCGCGACGGAGTTGGCTTCGGACGTCGTGTACAGGATGCCTACGGTCTTCGCCTCGGGCTGGAACGCGCGGATCATGGCCAGCTGGGCCGGATAGTTCAGATTGTCGGACGTGCCGCTGCAGCCGGTCTGCGGGTCGTTCAGATCCTTCACCAGGCCTGCGCCCGTGGGGCTGGAGACCGCGGAGAAGATGACCGGGATGCCCGCGTCCTTCGCCGCCGCGTAGGCTGCGGTGGCCGACGGAGTCGCGATCGCGATGATCACGTCGCAGCCGTCCGTAACGAATTTCTGCGCGGCCATGGAGTTGGTCTCGCCTTCGCCCATGCCGTTGACGAAATCGATGGTGCAGGTCTCGCCGTCGACGAAGCCCGCTTCCTTCAGACCTTCGATGATGCCGTTATAGCAGTTGTCCAAAGACGCGTGCGGCGCGAACTGCAGGATGCCGATGCGCACGGATTCTGTTTCGCCGCTTTCCGCCGGCTCCGCGGCGGGTTCGTTCGAGCCGCCCGAGCAGGCCGCCAGGGACAGGATCATGATCAGGGACAGGATGATCGCCAGTACTTTCTTGTTTGTCATTTCGTTTTCCTCTTTCCTTTCTTGCTGTCGATGGTCTTTGGGAATCTTGCGGAATAAAAAACGCTTTTGTCCACGGTTTCCCGGGACAAAAGCGTATCGCTTCTGCGTTGCCACCCGAGTTGCGCTAAGCTAGCGCCTCTCACTTACGCCTGCCATCACAGGCGCCCCGATTTGTAACAGGAGGGATCCCGTCGGTCACTACTGAGCGGAAGCGTTCCGCCGTTCAAACCGCCCTCAGAAGTCCATTCGCTTGCCGCTTTCCGCTTCGCTCTCACCGCCCGAAGCTCGCTGGATGGTCCGCTTGTGCAAGGTACTACTCTTCCTCACAGGTTTCTTTGGTATGAAATTACCTGTATTGTAGGACCGCTTTTCAGGATTGTCAAGAAGTATTTTTATAATCTTTTGTTGAAGATCAACAAAACGCGGGCAAATCAAAAGCCCGCGGGAAGATAGCCACGGGCTTTTGAAAGGGGCGGAAAATGCAGGTTCGCCGCCCCGGCTTGTTGATATACACACTGTTACCTGCTAAAATAATTATAAGTCGTTCACCAGTGAACAAGTCAAGCGCAGAACAAAGAATGGAATCTTTTTTTGTAATACGATAGGATGACCGAAATGAATACGCCTGAAACAAAGAAATTGTTTACGATCGCGCAGGCTGCGAACGCCTGTTCCGTGTCCCGTTCCACATTGCTCCGCATGGAGGAAGAAGGTCTGCTGAAGCCGGCGCGCCACAACGACGGAAGATACCGTTACTACGACGTCCAGAACATCATGGAAGCCATGCAGATCTATTCCATGCACCGCATGGGGCTGACCCGCAGCCAGATCCGCCCGCTCATCGATACGCCGGAGGAGATCGACGGGGTCATCGCCCGGCTGGAAACGATGCGCAACAACCTGGACGCCGCCATTACCGAACTGAAAAAGCGGACGCTGGAAGACTCGTCGTCCGTAACAGAGCTGCTGCAGCTGCCGGAAACGCTCTGCTACATCAAACCGTACGATCTGGAGGGCGGCCGTTACGATCTGGGGCAGTATCTGCAGGAGACGATAGAAGAGGCCATCGAAGCAGGCTGCAGTTTCAACTGGGACCGCCGGCCGTTTATGCGGGTCTTCCGGGAAGATCTGGCGGAGGGCGTGTTCCGGCCCGGCACGTACCGTTACCACGTCTGTATTCCCGTGCAGCGGCATCCAAAAGCCTTACAGGATATCGCCCTGCTGAAACCCCGCCGCATCCTGTCGGTCACCTGGCATGGGAGGGTCACCGACCTGTCTGCCCGCACGCTGACCCTGACAGAAGAAGCGCGCACCCGGGGCTTGAAGCCCACAGGCTGGTTCCATCTGATCCAGTTGATCCTGAATGGTCCCCGCGAGAAGATCGACCCGCAGAGCTCCGTGCTGCAGCTGGGATGCATTGTAGAATGACCCAAACAACAGCAAAGGCGCCGCCCGTAACGGGCGACGCCCTTTTGTGTGCTTTGCAACAATCTCTATCGCTTATCCCTTTTGGAGGTCGGGTCTAAACAGGCCTTAGCCTTCGATCTGAATGAACTTCGGGGTCTCGATCTTCTCTTCCGGCTGCTTCTTGGGCACGGAGATCTTCAGGATGCCGTCGACGAATTTCGCCTTGATGTCCTCTTCCTTCAGCTCTTCGCCCACGTAGAACGATCTGCTGCTGGAACCGTAGTATCTCTCGCGTCTGATGAACTTGCCTTCCTTCTCTTCGTTATTGTCGAACTTGGTCTCGGCAGAGATGGTCAAGTAACCGTCCTCCAACTGAGCCTTGACGTCTTCCTTCTTGACGCCGGGCAGTTCTACGTCGAGTTCATAGGAGTTCTCGGTCTCCTTGACGTCGGTGCGCATCAATTGCGTCTGCGGACCTTGCACTCTCTTTACCGGTCTGTCGAAATCGTCGAAGAAATCATCGAACAGGTTATTTCTGAATACACTGGGCATAAGTAACATTTCAGGTTCCTCCTTTTCAGAACATATATCTCGCTTCGAAGTATTCTCTGCTTCGGAGCCGGGCTCCGTTCTCCCGGAACGTGACCCGCTGGTAAGCTTTTTTTCTGTCCTCCGGAGCTCCCTCTCCTTCGGACAAGTATGTTATACCACTTTTGTTAGCACTCGTCAATAGTGAGTGCTAACATTTTTTAAAAATTTTTTTTCGCTGCCTTGCAACTCTGATCAATAAAAAAGCCGGTAGTTGCAGCAAACTGTAACCAACCGGCCAAATCGTCCTATTCTTCCTCCCAGTTGCGCAGCCGCTCGATCAGCTCCTGGAAGCGTTCCGCCCGCGCGGACGGATTGTTGCGCAGGATGCGCCTTGCTGCCGCCAGCGGTTTAGGCCGGCGTTCGTTCACCTGTTCCAGGATCATGCGGATCCGTTCGCTTCTGGCCTTTGCGTCGACCTTTGCATCCGCCACACGGGCACGGAACTCCTCGACATCCGGAATACCGTTACCATTCGTATCTAAATAGGCAAGCTTTGCGTCCACCCGGCCTTTGACCTGTTCCGCCTTCTCCATCGCGGCGGCCAGTCTTTCGTTTTCTTCCGCCATCTCCTGCAGCAGCGCCTTGAGATCCAGCGCCTGACGCGCGGAAACGGTCGTATCCACGGCGATCCCTGCCATCAGCGCGTGGGTCAGGACGTGTACCCAGGAACCGGCGACGTACTGCAGCGCCCCGTCGAAATACGGGTGCACCCAGCGCACCAGCAGCACGGAGAACACGCACCAGGCGAACGTCGCCCGGGGGCAGACGTAGCCGCGGATGTTGCCCGGGTCATTCGAATAGTCCCAGTAACGGACCGCGAACAGTTTCTCCATCAGCCAGCCGGTAAAATACTCCAGGATGCTGGCGGCGAGGCCGCCCAGCAGAGCGGTCAGCAGCAGGTCGTTCTGCACCGGCAGCGCCGCGTGCAGGATCGTGATCGCGCCAAAGCCGTAAATGGGCAGGATGGGCCCGAACAGGAAGCCGCGGTTCACCGGTTTACGGCTGCGCAGCGAAACGTAGGCTACCTCCCAGAGGTAGCCCGCGAATGAATATAAAAAGAATAACAGGATCCATTGATCCACGGAATACTGATACATAAAAACAACTTTCGGGACAATCAGGACGGGTCCGGTTGTCGCCGGGGACGGTTCCCATTGACAACGTTGTCAGCGGGAACCGTCCCCAGCGACAACATTTTTCTGGTCCTTCCAGGCTTCGGCGATGGCGGCGTCCTCGTACTGGCGCATCCACAGCTCGCAGTAATGGCCCTTCGCGGCCAGCAGTTCTTCGTGCCTGCCCTGCTCGATGATCCTGCCGTCCTGTACGACGAGGATGAGATCCGCGTCCTTGACGGTGGACAGTCTGTGGGCGATCACGATGGACGTGCGCCCGCGGATGATCGTATCGATGGCCGCCTGGATCTTCTGCTCCGTGAGCGTATCGACCGAGGCGGTCGCTTCGTCGAGCACAACGATCTTCGGCTGCGCCAGGATGGCCCGGGCGAAGGAGATCAGCTGTTTTTCGCCGGTGGACAGCATGTCGCCGCCCTCCCCTACGTCGGTATCCAGACCCTTTTCGAGCTTCGCGATGACGCCTTCCGCGGATACGAGACGGATCGCTTCCCAGATCTCCTCTTCCGTCGCGTCCGGGCGGCCGTACACGAGGTTTTCGCGTATGGTGCCGGAGAACAGGTGCGGAGACTGCAGCACGTAGCCCAGCGCCGAGTGCAGCCAAAGCTGCGAGCGGTCTCTGGCGTCGCGCCCGTCGATCAGCAGGCGGCCCTTCGTCGGCTCGTAGAACCGGCAGATCAGGCTCGCCAGCGTGGATTTGCCCGCGCCGGTCTCGCCTACGATGGCGAGGTTCGTGCCGAAGGGGATCTTCAGGTTGAAGTCCTTCAAGACGTACTCGTCCTCCGCCGCGTCGGGGTAGCGGAAGTCCACGTGTTCGAATTCGATGTCGCCGCGGATGGGCTCCCAGTTGTCCTTCTTCGGGTCAAACGCGTCGCCGTACTTTTCGATGACTTCCGGCGTATCGGTGACCGAGGGCGTCAGTCCGAGCAGGTTCGTAAACCGCCCGATGTTCACCTGGGTCTGCACCAGCAGGGACAGCACCTCCACCAGCCAGCGCACCGGTTCCATCAGGTCCTGGGCGTAGCTCATGAACAGCGAGAACGTGCCGACCTGGTCGGCGGCAAGAACGCCGCCCTTCCACAGCACCAGCGCCAGAGCGCAGGAGGAGGCCAGGTTCGTGACCATGGAGAACGCGCCGTACGTCCTGGCGGACTGCAGCACTTTATGCTTCATGCGGGTCGTTTCCGCCATGAAGTCGCTGTCGATCTTCTCCTCGATCGCCAGCGATTTGATGGTCTTCGCGCCCGTGATGCCTTCGTTGAAGTTGCCTGTGATCTTCGAGTTGATCTCCCGGATCTGATGATGCAGATCGAAGAGCCTGCCCTGGAACATCCCGAAAAACAGCGCGATGATGGGCACCACAAGGAACACGTAGCCGGTCAGCTTCGCGTCGATGCTCAGCATGACGGCCGCGGCGCTCAGGATGTACAGCAGGAAATACACGCCGTCGAACAGCTGCCAGGTGAACAGCTCGCCGATGCGGCTGGTATCGCTGATGACCCGCGCGTGGATGTAGCCCACGCTGTTCTGGTTGTAGTAGTCGAACGACAGCTCCTGCAGGTGTTTAAACGCCTGATTGCGCATGTCGCGGTCCATCCGGAGCTCCGTCGCAAGGCAGATGCGCACGCTGACGTAGGTGATAGCCGCCGTCGCGAGGATGAGCAGCGTATACAGCAGCGCGTACGTGCCCATGCCCTCGACCGTCCCCTGCTTCACAAAGTGGTCGAGCGCGTATTTCTGCAGCACGGGACGCGCCGCGTCCGACAGACCGCACAGGATCTGGATGAACACGATCAGCGCGAACGCCTTTTTATACGGCCTTGCGAAAGGCAGCAGCCGCGGGATGCCGAAGAAAGGCAGCCGTATCTTCTTTTCTTCTTTAGTCATGGACGGCCTCCTTTCCCTGTCTGGCAGCGTCGGCAACGCCCAGCTGGATCTCGTAGATCTTCTGGTAGATGCCTCCTGCGCTCTTCAGTTCGTCCGGCGTGCCCTTTTCCGTGATGCGGCCGTCCTCCAGCACCACCACCTGATCCGCCTTCGACAGCGTCGTGATCCGGTGGGAGATGAGGATGATGGTCGCGGTGCCGAAGCGCTCCTCCAGCGCGGCGCGGATCTTCGCGTCGGTGACGCTGTCCACGGCGGACAGGGAGTCGTCGAAGATCATGACGGGCGCGTTCTGGGTGAGAGCCCGGGCGATGGCGGTGCGCTGCTTCTGACCCCCGGATAGGGTCACGCCGCGCTCTCCCACGAAGGTCTCGTAGCCTTCGGAGAAGTTTTCGATGGACGCGGCAAGGCAGGCGTCCCGGGCGGCCTCTTCGACCTGCTCCCGGGTGATGCCTTCTCTGGCGATGCCGATGTTGTCCTGTATGGAGCGGCTGAACAGGAAAGGCTCCTGCAGCACGATCGCGATGTTCTTGCGCAGATAGTCCGCGCGGATGTCCCGCACGTCCGTGCCGCCGATGGTGATGCGGCCGGATCCTTCGGGGATCTCGTACAGTTTGTCGAGCAGCAGCATCAGGGTGGACTTGCCGCTCCCCGTGCCGCCCAAAATGCCCAGCGTGCTCCCCGCGGGCACGGTAAAATCGACGTCCTCCAGGATCTTCGGTCCGTTCTCGTAGGAGAAATCCACGTGATCGAACACGATGTCGCCGTGCATGTCGGCCTCCCCCGCGCCGGGTCTGTCCTGCTCCTCTTCGGAGTCCATGATATAGGCGAGGCGCTCCAGCGAAACGCCGGCCTTGGACATCTCGGACAGCATGCGTCCCAGTCTGCGGATCGGGAAGCTCAGCATGCCGTTATAGGAGATGAACGCGACGTATTCGCCCGGGGTCATCGCGCCGCGGACGGCGAACACCGCGCCGAAGCACGTGACCAGCAGGATCTGCAGGCCGCACAGGATGTCCTGGATGGAGAAGAACCGGCCCATGATGTGGGCCATATGCACCCACAGACCGGTATACTTTTCATTGACCGCTTCGAAGCGCTCCTTTTCCCTGGCTTCCGCCGCGAACGCGCGCACGACGCGCACGCCCGTCAGGTTCTCCTGCACGGCAGCGGAGACCTTCGCCTCCTGCTCGTCGCACTTCATAAAACCCTCTTCCATCTCTTTGCGGAAGAAGACGGAATACGCCAGGATGACGGGAATGGGCGCGATCGCGATCGCGGCCATCTTCGGGTTCATGGAGAACATGAACGAGATGGACATGGCCATGAGGATCGCAATGCGCAGCACCGAAGTCAGCTGTTCCGCCACGAACGTGCGGATGCGGTCCACGTCCGTCGTGCAGCGCTGGATGATATCGCCGGTGTGGTTCTTCATATGCCAGGCGAACGGCAGACGCGAGATGTGCGCGAACAGCGTGTCGCGCATGTTCTTGACGAACACCTCGGAAGCGCGGGTGTTGAGCATGGTCGTGCCGTACTGGGCGCAGGCGCGCACCAGGGCGAGTGCGGCGATGGCCAGCGCCATCAGGTACAGATGCTGCCCGAGGTACGCGAAGCCTCCGGCCCGCTCGACCAGCCCGTCGACCCACGCGGGGAACTGCGACGGCTGGCCGCCGATGGCGTTGTCGATGGCCGCGCGGATGATCTGCGGGTTGACCATGTCGACGAACGTGACCAGCGCGGAGCACGCGATGCTCAGAACGAACAGGAGCTTGCTCCCCTTCAGGAAGCGGAGCAGCAGACGCGTGTTGTTCTTCTTATTCTGTTGTGTCTTTTCCTGTGTGCTCATAACTCCCACTATTGTAACAAAAATGCCTGCGGTTTCCTACCTTTCCGGGGTCTATAATTCATATACGGCGACGATCTCATTGCCGACCGTGCCCTTGCCGATCATGACGAAGCCGATCAGATCTTCGCCGCTATAGACCGCCAGGGGCAGCGCGTTGTTTCCTTCGTTTCTCGTCGCGTAGGCTTCCGCCAGGCTCTGGATGTTTTCCGCGACGAAATCCTTCTGCTCCTCGAACGGTTCCAAGGCGCAGACTTTCCAGATGTTTTTGTTTGTGATCTCTTTCAACGTGACCAAACCGGGTCCTCCTTCCATAAAACTCTTTTCCGCGCTGTGTGAAGACCCGAAAAGGGCAAAAAAACACCGTGACCAACATGCCACGGTTTCTTCTGCGGGGATCTGTCCGATCCGATCTAAAACATGCAAACCGAGGTCATCACACAATATTCCGTTCCGTTTTCATATTTCTTACCAGTCATGAATGATAACCTCCTTTCAAAAACTCAAAATTGTTCATCCAACGCTCTATTTATAGCAAAAACGGCCCTGTAAGTCAATGATCAGGGCCGTTTTCCGTTCAGATGTAACCAAGATGTAATAAACCGCACCCCGGCGGGGATCCGTTATTCCCCGCTGCGCGGACAGACTCCTTCCCGGATCAATGCTAGCACCTGCTCCCTATCGCGCAGCGCCGTGCAGGCGCCCACCGCCGTCGTGCAGACCGCGCCGCAGGCGTTGGCGAAGGCCAGAGCCTCTCTGATGCCGCTCCCCCGGACGATCTCCGAAACGAAACCTGCCAGGAAGTTATCCCCCGCGCCGGCTGCGTCGACGGCGTCGATGTCATACGCCGGCAAACAGATCGTTTCCTCCCTGCTCCTGAACAGGCATCCTCTGCCGCCGAGTTTGATGATCACGCTGCGCACGCCCGCAGCCAGGAACACGTCCGCCATTTTCCCGGGCTCGTTTTCCCCGCTGTAATACCGGGCTTCTTCTTCGTTAGGCGTGATGCAGTCGATCATCGGTAGAGAATCCGCGATGTCTTCGAGCTTCAGCTTCGTGAAATTCGGGAGCTTCGTATCCGCGAATACGGGAATGCCTCTTGCATGCGCGGCATCCACGATCTGCCGAACTATATCGGGCTCGTCGAACGGTGCCCGGAACAGCGACCCGAGCACGACCGCCTTCGCATCGGAAAGCGCATCCAGGTACTGCTCCGGGTGAAAGTTGTAGCGATGCGCCCTGTTCGTGATCGATCTGCGTGTCCCCCGGTTCAATGCTCTGGCGATCTAGTGTTTCAACGGCTTCTTTCGCATGATGTTTCGATGCATTGTTAAGATGGATCCGTATTACCGGCGCACCATCTTAACATACTCTAAGGCGGGTTTTTATCATATACGATCAATCGTGCGCTTCCGGCAAATATGTTAGGAATCCTGTGCCTATTCAGCCCCGCATCTTAACAGATTCCGTGCTGCGTGAAGCCAGCGAATCTGGCGAGCCGCGGAAGCGCACTTTTCCAATCGTTTCCGTGTAGGTGTTAAGAATAAGCCGCTGTTTTGGAACATTATCTTAACTATGAACAAAAACATATTCTTTTGCCGCATTTCATTCCGCTGCGCCTTGTCTGCTCGCCTGGTCCAGCCCGAAGGGGATATTTCTTTTCTCTCCAATTTGTAAGATAATTATGAAAACATCGTGTATATAGGTGAAAGGGGTGTACACCTATGCAAGACGAAAAGATCGTCCAACTGTATTGGGACAGGGACGAACAGGCGATCGGAGAGTCGTCCGCGAAATACGGGACATACTGCGGCTCGATCGCCGGCAACATTTTGAACAGCCGCACGGATGCGGAGGAGTGCGTCAACGACACTTGGCTGCGCGCTTGGAATGCCATGCCGCCGCATAGGCCTGTTCTGCTGTCGGTTTTCCTGGGGAAAATCACACGCAATCTCGCGTTCGACCGCTACAAGGCGCTGCGCCGGGAAAAGCGGGGCGGCGGTCAGATGGAACTGGTGCTGGAAGAACTGGAAGAGTGCGTTTCCGGCAGGGATGACCCTGCGCAGCAGCATCAGGTCCGAGAACTGATGGCGGAGATCAACGCCTATCTGCTCGCTCTGCCGAAGACGAAGCGCGACTTGTTCATCCTGCGGTACTGGTATGCGGACAGCATCCGGCAGATCGCCGAAAAAAGCGGGCTGAGTGAAAACAACGTATCCGTTTCCCTAAGCCGCATGCGGAAAGATCTGAAAGCACATTTGAACGAAAGGGGCTACGATCTATGAAATCGGAAGAATTGTTTGAAGTCCTGAAAGACATCGACGAAACGTCGGTGGCGGGGGCAGGACGCGCACAGAGAAGAACTGCCGCTTGGAAGAAGTGGGCCGCGCTGGCTGCCTGTGCAGCGCTCGTATTCGCGGCAGTCACGCTACCGCGGATGGGCGGCAGCGCCGGAACCACAATAGACTATCCGTCCTCGGTAAAGTGGCTCAGTCCGGTCTACGCGGAACCTGTCGCGGAAAAGATGAGTTCCACAGAATTCATGGAAAGCGACGAGCACTGGAACTGGTGGTCCGGATACCGGCCGAAAGCACAGGCTTCCGAAGAGATTCAAGAGGACATGGCGGACAGTTACAGCGCGTTCATGAAGGAACTGCTGGTCGCGGAAGACGAAAACACCGTCTGCTCGCCGCTGAATCTCTATCTCGCGTTCTCCATGCTCGCGGAAGTTTCGGACGGCAGCACCCGTCAGCAGATCCTGGATGCGCTGCACGCGCCAGACGTCGAAACGCTTTGGGAGCGCATCGATCTGCTCTGGCAGAGCAACAGCGTGGATACGCCCACGCTGAAGAGTCTGCTGGCGAATTCCATCTGGTTGAAGGATTCCGTACAGTTCAATGAAGAGACGCTGCAGCGTCTGGCGGATCGGTATTTCGCCTCCTCGTTCCGCGGTGACCCGGGTTCGGAAGACATGACCACCGCCCTGCAGAAGTGGACGGACATGGGCACCGGCGGGCTTCTGAAGGAATACACGAAGAACATGAAACTGGGTGACGATACCGTCATGGCGCTGGTTTCGACACTTTACTACAAAGCGGTCTGGACGGACGAGTTCAATGCCGGTATGACCGACCGGCAGACTTTCCACGGCACGAAAGGCGATACGACGGCGGACATGATGCACAAGAGCGACAGCATGGGGGTCTATAACGGGGATTCGTTCACCGCGCTCGGCCTGAACCTGCTCGACAGCGGCGCCATGTACTTCTTCCTTCCGCAGGAAGGTGCGGATGTGAATGCTCTCGCGTCGGACCCGCAGGTGTTTACCGTACTGCACGCGAACCGCAACCGGGATGACGAGGGCTGGTACTTCCCGCTGGTCAATCTGTCCGTTCCAAAATTCAGCGTTTCGCAGAAAACGGACCTTCTCGACGCCATGCATTCGCTGGGCATCACCGACGCGTTGGATCCGGCAGTCTCTGATTTTACGCCGCTGACCGAGCAGATCGAAGGTCTGTTTGTAAGCAGTGCCGAACACGCCGCCATGGTGGAGATCGACGAGAACGGCGTCACGGGAGCCGCGTATACGGAGATCGCGGTCACAGAAGGCGCTCTGGAACCGGAAGACGAGATAGACTTCGTCCTGGACCGTCCGTTCCTGTTCGTGGTCACTGGAAACGACGGTTCCGTCCTGTTCTCCGGGATCGTAAGAAATATCGAATAGCAGCTGGTTGTTGTAAGAGCCTCCTGACCCAATCGTCACAGTTCAGGCTTGAAAATGATAGTTAAGCGTTTTGCGGATTTCTGCATAACGCTTAACTTTTTCTATGAGAATGCTTAACAATTCGTTGCAGCCTATAGAAAAACAATATAGATTTCAGTTTGCTTTGCCCCGCACATCCGCGGGTCATCCTTGCACGACAAAACCGCCCACAAGGCCTTAAATCGGCTCTGTGAGCGGTTTTTATGCTTAAGTCAACTAGTTATACCAGTTCGAGGAAAACAGCCTCTGCAACGTCTCCCTGACGGGGGCCGAGCTTCAGGATGCGGGTGTAGCCGCCGTTGCGTCCATCGTACTTGGGTGCGATCTCTTCAAACAGCTTGGTAACAACGTCTTCATCCTTGATGTAAGCGAGAGCCTGTCTTCTTGCGTGAAGATCGCCGCGCTTTGCCAGCGTGATCATCTTCTCCGCTTCTCTTCTAGCTTCCTTGGCTCTGCAGTCAGTAGTCTGAATGCGGCCGTACTTGAAGAGGTCTGTAACCAGATTTCTCAGCATGGATCTTCTGTGCGCAGAGTTGACGCCCAGTTTTCTGTATCCGGTCATTTTTCGTGTCCTCCTATTCGTCGCTGGGTTTGAGGCCCAGTCCTAATTCTTCCAGTTTGTGCTTCACTTCGTCGAGAGACTTCTTGCCGAGGTTGCGGACCTTCATCATGTCCGCTTCGCTCTTCTGCGTCAGCTCTTCGACCGTGTTGATTCCTGCACGCTTTAAGCAGTTGAACGAACGGACGGACAGTTCGAGTTCTTCGATGCTCATTTCCAGAGCCTTTTCCTTCTTGTCCTCTTCTCTTTCCTTGAGGATCGGGCCGTTCTCGCCGGTCTCGGAGAGGCCGGTGAACAGCTGCAGGTGCTCTTTCATGATGTTGGCGCCGATGGCCACGCCTTCTTCAGGCGCGATGCTGCCGTCGGTCCAGATCTCGAGGATCAGGCGCTCGTAGTCGGTCACCTGGCCTACACGGGTGTTCTCCACCGTCCAGTTCACCTTACGCACGGGCGTATAGATGCTGTCGATGGGGATGACCGCGATGGGCGTGTTCTCGTCCTTGTTCTGATCTGCGGGCACATAGCCTCTGCCCGTGGAGATGTTCAGCTCCATGGACAGGGTGGAACCGTCTTCCAGAGTCGCGATGTGCAGCTCGGGATTGAAGATCTCCAGACTTCCGTCGGAGATGATGTCCGCCGCTACGACCTCCTTGGGGCCGGTCGCATTGATGATGGCGCGCACCTTGTCCTGGCCGTGGAGGGCCAGCGCAAGCTTCTTGAGGTTCAGGATGATCTCCGTAACGTCTTCCTTGACGCCGGGGATGGTGGAAAACTCGTGCAGAATTCCATCTATTCTTACGGAGGTGACAGCAGCGCCGGGCAGGGAGCTCAGAAGGATCCTTCTTAAGCTGTTGCCCAGGGTGTTGCCGTAACCGCGTTCGAGGGGTTCAACGATAAATTTGCCGTAACTGGGGTCGTCATCGATATGTTCGCATACGATGCTGGGCTTTTCAATTTCGATCACTTATGTTCCCTCCTTCTGTTCAAGTTATCCAAGAATCAGCCTACCGATTACTTGGAGTAGAGCTCGACGATCAGGTGTTCTGCCACCGGGGTATCGATCTGCTCTCTGGTCGGCATAGCGAGAACTTTGCCTTCCAGCTTCTGCGTGTCGATCGTGACCCAGGCAGGAGTGCTGATGGTCATTTCCTTGATTTCCTTGAACTTCGGGGAAGAAGTGCTCTTTTCCTTGACCGCGACGACGTCGCCGGCCTTCAGCTGCATGGAGGGGATGTCCGCCTTCTTGCCGTTCACGGTGAAGTGACCGTGGGTGACCAGCTGACGGGCTTCCTTTCTGGAGGAAGCGAGGCCCATTCTGAAGACCACGTTGTCCAGTCTCGTTTCGAGCATGATCAGCAGGTTTTCACCGGTGATGCCCTTCTTGGCAGCGGCCTTTTCGAACAGATTTCTGAACTGAGTCTCCTGCAGTCCGTAGAATCTCTTAGCCTTCTGCTTTTCTCTGAGCTGGAGACCGTAGTCGGAGCTCTTCTTTCTGCCCTGGCCGTGCTGACCGGGAGCGTAGGATCTCTTTTCCAGAGCGCACTTGCCGCTGTAGCATCTTTCGCCCTTCAGGAAAAGCTTCTGTCCTTCTCTTCTGCAAAGTCTGCAGGAAGGTCCTGTATATCTTGCCATATGTTCGTTCCTCCCTTACTAAACTCTTCTTCTCTTCGGCGGTCTGCAGCCGTTGTGAGGAATGGGTGTGATGTCCTTAATCATCGTGATGTTAAGGCCTGCAGTCTGCAGCGCTCTGATGGCAGCTTCTCTGCCGGAGCCGGGACCCTTTACATATACTTCAACCGTCTTGAGTCCGTGTTCCATCGCGCCCTTGGCAGCTTCTTCGGCAGCCATCTGCGCGGCGAACGGGGTGGACTTTCTGGAACCCTTGAAACCGAGGGAACCGGCGCTGGACCATGCCAGTGCGTTTCCGTTCAGGTCCGTCAGGGTAACGAGGGTGTTATTGAAGGAAGCCTGGATATGAGCCTGACCGCTTTCAATGTTCTTACGCTCTCTTCTCTTTTTGCGTACAGTCTTTTTTACTGTTGCCATGTTAGCTTACCTCCTTCTCCCTACTTCTTCTTGCGGCCAACCGTCTTCTTGGGACCCTTGCGGGTGCGGCTGTTGTTCTTCGTGTTCTGTCCGCGAACGGGCAGGTTTCTTCTGTGTCTGATTCCTCTGTAGCAGCCGATCTCCATCAGGCGCTTGATGTTCATGGAAACTTCTCTTCTGAGGTCGCCTTCCACGACATATTCGGAATCGATGATCTTTCTGATTGCACCTACTTCTTCTTCGGTCAGATCCTTGACTCTCGTGTCAGGATTGATGTTTGCCTTCTCCAGGATGAGCTTGGACGTAGGCAGACCGATACCATAGATGTAGGTAAGGCCGATCTCCACTCTTTTTTCTCTGGGCAGATCGACACCGGCTATACGAGCCATAGATTTACCTCCTATTGTACTGCAACTATAGATTTGTATAATTTACGTTCCGTAAGGGTCCGGCTTGCAGCACCGGACTGCCGGAACACAGTAAACTATTGGAGGAAGATGCTTCTTCCTGCCATATTAGCCCTGCACCTGCTTGTGCTTGGGGTTTTCGCAGATGACCATGACTTTGCCGTTGCGCTTGATCACCTTGCACTTTTCGCAGATGGGCTTGACTGATGCTCTAACTTTCATTTGTATTGTTCCTCCTGTTACAGGACTACTTATCTCTCCAGGTGATCCGGCCCTTGGACAGGTCGTAGGGGCTGAGCTCCATGCGGACTCTGTCGCCGGGAAGGATACGGATAAAATTCATCCTCATTTTGCCGGAAATGTGCGCCATCACGATGAAATCATTCTCAAGCTTTACCTTGAACATCGCATTGGGCAGAGCTTCCAGCACTGTGCCGAATACTTCGATGCTGTCTTTTTTCGCCATAGCGGGCTCTCCTCCTTTGCGCGTTTAAAGCTTCGTGAGCAATCTTGGCTCGTCTTCGGTGATGACGATCGTGTTCTCGTAGTGAGCGGCCAGGGAGCGGTCCAGCGTGACCGCGGTCCAGCCGTTGCTCAGCACTTCCACGTCGTAATCGCCTGCGGCGATCATCGGTTCCACAGCGAGCACCATGCCGGGCACCAGCTGCGGTCCGTGGTTCGCCTTGCCGTAGTTGGGGATCTGCGGGTCTTCGTGCAGGTCCCTGCCCACGCCGTGACCCGTGTAATCCCGGATGACGGAAAAGCCGTTGCTTTCCACGTACGTCTGGATCGCATGCGCCACGTCGCCAAGGCGATGGCCCTTTTTGCAGAACTTCAGACCTTCGAAGAAGCTTGCCTCGCAGACTTCCATAAGCTTCTGCGCCTCCGCGGAGACCTTGCCCACGGGGTAGGTCCTCGCCGCGTCGGAGTAGAATCCCTTGTAGACGGTCCCCAGGTCGACGCTTACGATATCGCCTTCCTGCAGCACGCGCCGCTTCGTCGGGATGCCGTGAACGACTTCCTCGTTGACGGAGACGCACGCCGTGCCGGGGAATCCGCCGTAGCCTTTGAAGGCGGGCTTCATCTGATGTCTTAAGATGTAGTCTTCACACCAATGGTCCAGTTCCAGGGTCGTCATGCCGGGCATGAGAATGTTTGGGATCTCTTCCAGCATGGCGGCCGTTACGGAAGCGGCCTTTGCCATGAGTTCGATCTCCTCGTGGGATTTCAGTACGATCATGTCTTACTCTCCCAGGAGGGCGCAAATGTCATCGAACACTTCGTCGGGAGTCTTGCTGCCGTCGATGACAGCCAGTCTTCCGCTCTTCTGATAGTACTCGATCAGAGGACTCGTCTGTTCCTGATAGACCCGGAAGCGGTTGAGAACGGTCTCCTCGCGGTCGTCCGCTCTCTGGTAGACCTCGCCGCCGCACACGTCGCATACGCCTTCCACTTTGGGGGGCATCGTGACGACGTGGTAGGGGCGTCCGCACTGTCTGCAGACTCTTCTGCCGATCATTCTCGGCAGCAGGATGTCTTCCGCTACTTCGATGTCTACGGTCTTATCCAGCTCGGCACCTGTTCTTTCGAGGAAAGCATCGAAGTGCTCCGCCTGGAAGACGGTTCTGGGGAAGCCGTCCAGCAGGTAACCGTTTGCGCAGTCTTCCTTGCTGACCCGGTCTTCCACCAGGTCGCACACCAGCTCGTCGGGGACGAGCAGGCCCTGGTCCATATATTCCTTGGCCTTTTTGCCCAGCGGAGTGCCTTCCTTGACGTTCGCGCGGAAGATGTCTCCGGTGGAGATGTGCAGAATGTTGTATTTTTCAGCGATTCTCGTCGCCTGGGTGCCTTTGCCGGCTCCCGGCGGTCCAAGCAGTACAACGCGCTTCATAGAGTGCCTCCTACTTTAAGAAACCGCTGTAGTTTCTCATGACCATCTGCGTTTCGAGCGCCTTCATGGTGTCGAGGGCAACGCCCACGGCGATGATGAGGGACGTTCCGCCAAACGCGGAAGAGAAACTGGTGAAATGTCCGATCAGGATGGGGATCGCGGCGATGATGGCCAGGAAGATCGCGCTTGCGAAATTCAGTCTGGACAGGACCTTCGCGATGTATTCCGACGTCGGCTTGCCCGGGCGGATGCCGGGGATGAAGCCGCCGTTCGCTCTCATGTTGTCCGCGATCTCTATGGGGTTGACCGTGATGGAACCATAGAAATACGTGAAGAAGATGATGAGCAGGATATCCAGTACCAGGTAGATCCATACGCCGGGGTTGCCGCTCGAGGTCAGATACTTGGTCACGAACTTGGCAAAGCCGGTGTCGCTGCCGGTCATGTACGCGATCGTCGGCAGGATCTGCAGCAGGGAGATGGCGAAGATCACGGGGATAACGCCGGCCTGGTTGACCTTGAGAGGAATGTGGGTGGACTGGCCACCGTACATCTTACGGCCAACGACTCTCTTTGCATACTGCACGGGGATCTTGCGGTTGCCTTCCTGGATCATGATGATGCCGACGATGACCGCCAGGGCAAACACCAGGAAGATGAGCAGGCTCACGATGGAGAGCGTACCTGCGGACAGGTTCTTGATCGTTCTGGAGATGCTCGTCGGGATGCGGGATACGATACCGGCAAAGATGATCAGGGAGATACCGTTGCCGATGCCGTTCTCGTTGATCCGTTCGCCCAGCCACATCAGGAACGCGGTTCCTGCGACCAGGGTGAGCACGATGACGATCTTTGTGAACACGCTGTTGTCGGACAGAGCGCCGCGGAACAGGCCGAACGTATAACCGATGGCCTGGATCAGCGCCAGCACGACGGTGAGGTAGCGGGTCCACTGGGCGATCTTTCTCTGACCTTCCTGGCCCTGCTTCGCGAGCTCTTCCAGCTTGGGGATCGCTACGGTCAGCAGCTGCAGGATAATGGATGCCGTGATGTACGGCGTGATGCTCAGAGCGAAGATCGTAAAGTTGCTGAACGAACCGCCGGAGAACAGGTCGAACAGACCGAAGATACCGGCTTCGTTCGCGTTAAACATGGCAGCCAGCTGGCTGCGGTCGATGCAGGGTACGGGGATGTTCGAGCCAAGCCGGAAGACGATCATCATGACGAGGGTGTAAAGGATCTTTTTCCTCATCTCGGGGATCTTCCAGGCCTGGACCATTGTCTGGATCATGCCCATTAGATCACCTCTGCCTTTCCTCCTGCGGCAACGATTTTTTCGATAGCGCTGTCGCTGAATTTCTCGGCCTGAACTGTGAGCTTCTTCTTGAGCTCGCCGCCGCCCAGGATCTTAACGCCTTCGGTGACCTTGTTGGCCAGACCGGCGTCGATGATCATCTGGGAAGTAACGGTAGCGCCGTCTTCGAAGCAGTTCAGCTTTTCCACGTTAACGCCTACGTATTCCTTTTTCCAATGATTGGTGAAGCCTCTCTTCGGGAGTCTTCTGTACAGGGGCATCTGGCCGCCTTCGAAGCCGAGACGGGTACCGCCGCCGCTTCTGGAGTTCTGACCGTTCATGCCGCGGCCGGACGTGGTGCCCAGACCGGAACCTGTTCCTCTGCCCACTCTCTTGGGAGCTCTCGTGGAGCCGGCGGGCTTCTTTAATTCATGAAGTTTCATATCAGTGCACCTCCCACTTACAGTTCTTCCACTTTTAACAGGTGGGATACCTTGTTGACAGCGCCGCGGGTCTGCGGGGTGTCGGGAAGTTCGACGCTCTGGTGCATCTTGCGCAGGCCCAGAGCCTTAACGACCTTCTTCTGGTAAGGAGATTCGCCGATGGTGCTCTTGACTAATGTGATTTTAAGCTTACCCATTGTGTGCCTCCTATCCTAAGATCTCTTCCTTGCTGAGGCCTCTCAGCTTGGCGACTTCTTCGACGGTCTTCAGATTCTTCAGACCTTCCATGGTGGCATATGCGACGTTGCCGGGGTTGGAAGAACCGATGGACTTGGCTCTGACGTCCTTAACGCCTGCATATTCCAGAACTGTACGGGCGCTGCCGCCGGCGATCACGCCGGTACCGGGAGCTGCGGGCATCAGCAGGACCTTGCCTGCGCCGAAGATGCCGAGGCTTCTGTGAGGAATCGTGGTTCCGACCATGGGGACATGGATGAGAGCCTTCTTGGCGTCCTCGGTAGCCTTTCTGACCGCTTCGGGGATCTCCTGGGACTTGCCCAGGCCCAGACCTACGTGACCGGCGCCGTCGCCGACGACGACCGTAACGCTGAATCTGGAGTTCTTACCGCCCTTAACGACCTTTGTAACTCTTCTGATATTAACGATGGAAGAATCCTTCAGGTCGAGCTTGGATGCGTCAATTCTTTGCATTCTTCTATCCTCCTTAGAATTCCAGGCCGGCTGCTCTTGCGCCGTCAGCCAGTTCCTTTACTCTGCCGTGATACAGGTAGCCGCCTCTGTCGAAGATGACGGTGTCGATGCCTGCGTCCTTGGCGACCTTGCCGATCTTTTCGCCGACGAGCTTGGCAGCTTCCTTGTTGCCGCCGTAAGCTGCCTGCGCCTTGACGTCCTTGTCCAGGCTGGACGCTGCTGCCAGCGTCTTGCCGTTCACGTCGTCGATGACCTGGGCATAGATGTTCTTGGAGCTTCTGAATACACAGAGCCTGGGTCTTTCGGGAGTTCCGAATACGTTTTCTCTGACTCTTTCGTGTCTCTTGACACGATTGTCATTTCTGCTTCTTTTCATAATCGTTTACTCCTTCCTCTACTTACCGGTCTTGCCTTCTTTTCTGCGGACGTATTCGCCTTCGTAGCGAATGCCCTTGCCCTTATAGGGTTCCGGCTTTCTCCACTTGCGGATGTTGGCGGCGTAGTTGCCTACGAGAGCCTTGTCCGCGCCCTTGACGACGATGTGGGTCGCGTCGGGAACTTCGGTGGTGATGCCTTCGGGATCCGGCATGATGACGGGGTGGGAGTAACCGAGCTGCATAACCAGGTCCTTGCCCTTCTTCTCGGCCTTGTAGCCAACGCCGATCATTTCGAGCTTCTTTTCGAACCCGGTGGTTACGCCGTGGACCATGTTGTTGACCAGGGATCTGGCCAGACCATGCTGAGCGTTGCTCTCTCTGGTCTCGTCAGCCGGGGTCAGCTGCAGGGAACCGTCTTTTAATTCAACTTTGATCTTATCGCTGATCTGCTCGCTCAGGCAGCCCTTGGGGCCCTTAACGGTAACAAGGTTGCCGTCGGATACGGTGATCTCGACGCCGCTGGGAACAGTCACAGGCAGTTTTCCTATTCTGGACATTTGTTTCTCCTTTCCTTATTACCAAACGTAGCAGATGACTTCGCCGCCAACGCCCAGCTTTCTGGCTTCCTTATCGGTGATCAGGCCGCTGGAGGTGGAGATGATGGCGATGCCCAGACCGCCGAGCACCTTGGGCACTTCGTCAGCCTTGGCGTATACTTTCAGGCCGGGCTTGGAGATCTTCTTGATGCCGGTGATGACCTTGGTCTTGTCCGGGCCGTACTTCATGGCGACGCGGATGGTGTCCTGGGCCTCGCCTTCGACGATCTCATAACCCTTGATATATCCTTCCTTTACCAGGATCTCTGCGATGTTCTTCTTGATCTTGGAAGCGGGGATATCTACGGTTGCATGGCCTGCAGTGTTTGCATTTCTGATTCTTGTGAGCATATCTGCTACAGGATCTGTCATTGTCATGTTCGATGTTCCTCCTTCCTCGATTACCAGCTGGCCTTCTTTACGCCGGGGATCTCCCCTTTGTAAGCCAGCTCTCTGAAGCAGATACGGCAGATGCCGTACTTTCTTAAATAAGCGTGGGGTCTTCCACAGATTTTGCAGCGGTTGTAAGCCTGGGTAGAATGCTTGGGCTTTCTCTGCTGCTTAACCTTAAGAGATGTTTTAGCCATTTTGCCCTCCTACTTTTCGAACGGCATACCGAGCATTTCGAGAAGAGCCTTGGCTTCTTCGTCAGTCTTTGCCGTTGTGGTGAATACGATGTCCATGCCTCTGATCTTCTCGACCTTATCATATTCGATCTCGGGGAAGATCAGCTGTTCCTTGACGCCCATAGCGTAGTTGCCGCGGCCGTCGAAGGAGTTCTTGCTAACGCCCTTGAAGTCGCGAACGCGGGGAAGAGCGATGGTGAAGAACTTGTCGGCAAATTCGTACATGCGGTCGCCGCGAAGGGTAACTTTGCATCCTACGGACATGCCTGCCCTCAGCTTAAAGTTTGCGATAGATTTTCTGGACTTGGTGACGACCGGAGCCTGGCCCGCGATAGCGGCCATTTCGGCGACTGCCATTTCCAGCAGTTTGGGGTTATCCTTGCAATCTCCGAGACCCATGTTCAGGGTGATCTTCTCGAGTTTGGGGACTTCCATAACGTTGGCATAGTGGAACTTGTCGTTCAGAGCCTGGAAAACTTCGTTCGTATATTTTTCCTTCAGTCTAGCTGCCATGGTATTCCTCCTTTCGATTAATCAATGACCTGACCGGTCTTCTTGGAAATTCTCTTCTTGTGGCCGTTTTCGACTTTGTAGCCGATGCGCACGGGCTGCTTGGCCTTGGTGTCATAGTACATGACGTTGGAAACGTGGATGGGGCCTTCGACCTTGCGGATCTCAGCGGGCTGATTCTGTCTGGCCTTGGCGTGCTTCGTCTGGATGTTGACGCCTTCCACGATGACGGTCTCCTTCTTGGGGAAAGCCGCGAGGACCTTGCCCTTCTTGCCCTTGTCCTTGCCTGCAATTACGAGGACGGTGTCATTCTTCTTGATCTTCATGCTTCATGTCCTCCTTACAGTACTTCGGGAGCCAGGGAAACGATCTTCATGAATCCCTTTTCTCTCAGCTCTCTGGCAACCGGTCCGAAGATACGGGTACCGACGGGCTGCTTGTCCTGGTTGATGATGACCGCTGCGTTCTGGTCAAACTTTACGTAGCTGCCGTCAGCTCTTCTCGCGCCGGTGGCGGATCTGACGATAACAGCCTTGACGACCTGACCCTTCTTGACGACGCCGCCGGGGGTCGCGTCTTTTACGGCACATACGATGATGTCACCGATATTTGCATACTTACGGCCTGTGCCGCCGAGGATACGGATGCAGAGGAGTTCCTTTGCTCCGGAGTTGTCGGCAACCTTCAGTCTGGTTTCTGTCTGAATCATCTGGTGCCTCCTTACTTAACCTTTTCAACGACTTCCACCAGTCTCCATCTCTTGGACTTGGACAGGGGTCTCGTTTCCATAATTCTTACTTTATCGCCGATCTGGCACTCGTTGTTTTCGTCGTGCGCCATGAACTTCTTGGTGATCTTCGTGGATTTACCGTAAAGGGGGTGGCGACGGGTTTCTTCGATCGACACGACGATGGACTTGTCCATCTTATTGCTGGTAACGATTCCGACCAGCGTCTTTCTTCTGTTTCTGTCAGACATTCTCGCTTCCTCCTTTCACTATTTCTCGGCCGCTTTCAGCTCTTTTTCTCTGAGCGCGGTCTTCACTCTGGCGATATCTCTCTTGACCTCTCTCATCTTGAGGGGGTTCTCCAGCTGTCCGGTAACGTGCTGGAATCTCAGGTTGAAGAGCTCCTTCTTCAGCTTCAGTTCTTCGGAAGCAAGCTCGGCCTGGCTCATATTTCTTACCTTGTCGATCTTCATTATGCTTCACCGTCCTTCTGGTCGGCTTTTCTGACGAATTTGCACTTGATGGGAAGCTTGTGCATAGCGAGTCTCATAGCTTCCTTCGCGGCTTCTTCGCTGACGCCTGCAATTTCAAACATCACTCTGCCGGGCTTGACCACTGCTACCCAATGGTCAGGAGCACCTTTACCGGAACCCATACGGACTTCAGCGGGCTTCTTGGTGACCGACTTGTGAGGGAAAATCTTGATGTACACCTGACCGCCTCTTCTGATGGAACGGGTCATGGCGATACGGGCTGCCTCGATCTGGTTTGCGGTGATCCAGGCGGGTTCCAGAGCGACAAGGCCATATTCGCCGTAGGTAACAGTGTTGCCCTTGGTGGCGATGCCTGTCATTCTGCCTCTGTGCTGTCTTCTGTACTTAACGCGCTTAGGCATTAACATAAGCTTTGTCCTCCTTCCTTATTCTTCTGCGGGGGCGGAGGATTCCGCTTCGACTGCAGCTTCTTCTACAACGGGTGCGGGAGCGGGCTTAGCGGGGCGCTTTCTCGGATTCTCGTACTTCTTGACGGGCTTTTCCTCGAAACGGCCGCCTCTTCTGCCTTCGCCGCGTTCTCTTCTGGGACGATCGCCGTCTCTTCTCTGACGTCTGTCGCCTCTGCGGCCTTCGCCGCGCTTGTTTTCCTTCTCTTCGGGGATGGAGGGGATGAGGCCCTTTTCGAGGACTTCACCGTTGTTGATCCATACCTTGACGCCGATGCGGCCGTACTGGGTGTCGGCTTCGGTGAAACCGTAGTCGATGTTGGCGCGCAGGGTGTGAAGAGGAACGTTGCCTTCGGAATACTTTTCGCTTCTGGCGATCTCAGCGCCGCCTACGCGGCCGCTGATGACGACCTTGATGCCCTTGCAGCCGGCCTTCATGGTTCTCTGGATGGCCTGCTTCATGGCTCTTCTGAAGGAAACTCTCTTTTCGAGGGCCTGAGCGATGCTCTCAGCGGTCAGCTGCGCATCCGTCTCCGGTCTTCTCAGTTCTACGATGTTCAGGACAACGCTCTTGCCGGTGAACTTTTCCAGTTCGTTCTTCAGCTGATCGATGCCGTCGCCGCCGCGGCCGATGACCATACCGGGCTTGGCGGTGAGGACGTTGATCCGCATCTGGTTCTCGGCTGCTCTTTCGATGACAACCTTGGATACGCCTGCCAGATACAGCTTCTTCTTGATGAAATCTCTGACCTTGTTATCTTCTACGAGATAATCAGAGAAGTTCTTTTTATTTGCGTACCATTTGGAATCCCAGTCTTTAATGACGCCCACTCTGAATCCATGCGGGCTAACTTTCTGACCCATAATAACCTCCTACTGATTATCTTTCCTTTAAAGTTACGCCGATGTGGCTGCTTCTCTTGAGGATCATGCCCGCTCTGCCCTGGGCGCCGGCTCTCCAGCGCTTCATCGTGGGGCCCTTGTTCGCGTAGATCTCTGCGACGTAGAGCTTGGACGGATCCATGTCGTGGTTGTTCTCAGCGTTTGCCGCTGCGGACTGGACGACTTTTTCTACAAGTTCAGATGCCTTGCCGGGTGTGAACTTTAAAATGGTCAGAGCCTCCTGCAGGTCCTTGCCTCTTACCAGATCGGTGATGGGGGCAATCTTAGTCGGAGACATTCTTACGTATTTTGCAACTGCCTTAGCTTCCATTGCTTTTTATCTCCTTTCCTACTTAACCTTGGAGGAACCAGCGTGTCCTCTGAATGTTCTGGTGGGAGCGAATTCGCCGAGGCGATGTCCTACCATATCTTCTGTGATATATACGGGTACGTGCTTCTTGCCGTCGTACACCGCGATCGTGTGGCCGACCATCTGGGGGAAGATCGTTGACGGTCTGGACCAGGTCTTGATGACTTTCTTGTCGTTGGCAGCGTTCATGTCGTCGATCGCCTTCAGCAGCTTTCTGTCTACGAACGGGCCCTTCTTTAAGGATCTGCTCATGTTTTCTGTATCCTCCTTCAACTACTTCTGATTTCTTCTCTTGACGATGTACTGGTTGGAAGCCTTGTTCTTCTTTCTCGTCTTATAGCCGAGAGCAGGCTTGCCCCAAGGCGTTACCGGGCCGGGACGGCCAACGGGAGCCTTGCCTTCGCCGCCGCCATGAGGATGGTCGTTCGGGTTCATGACAGAACCTCTTACGGTCGGGCGGATACCCATGTGTCTCTTTCTGCCTGCCTTGCCGATGGAGATCAGTTCGTGGTCGATGTTGCCGACTTCGCCGATCGTGGCTCTGCAGTTCATAGCGATCTTTCTGACTTCGCCGGACGGAAGTCTGACCTGCGCGTACTGGCCTTCCTTGGCCATCAGCTGGGCGCCGTTGCCGGCTGCTCTGCACAGCTGCGCGCCCTTGCCGGGCTTCAGTTCGATGTTGTGGATGATGGTACCGACGGGGATGTTCGCGAGCGGCAGTGCGTTGCCGGTCTTGATATCCGCGGCGGCGCCGCTGTAGAGAACGTCGCCGACCTTCAGGCCGTTGGGAGCGATGATGTATCTCTTTTCGCCGTCCGCGTAGCAGACGAGAGCGATGTTAGCGGTTCTGTTGGGGTCGTATTCGATGGTCTTGACGGTCGCGGGGATGTCGTCCTTGTTTCTCTTGAAATCGATGACTCTGTACTTGCGTCTCGTGCCGCCGCCCTGGTGTCTGACGGTGATGCAGCCTCTGTTGTTGCGGCCGGCATTCTTCTTCAGGGTGTAGGTCAGAGACTTTTCCGGAGTGCTTTCCGTGATCTCTTCGAAAGTGGAAACGGTCATGCCTCTCAAACCCGGAGTAGTCGGTTTATATTTCTTGATACCCATTGTTTCTTCCTCCTGTTTTAGAGTCCTTCGAAGAACTCGATGGTCTTGCTGGATTCGGAAAGCGTAACGATCGCCTTCTTATAGGAAGGAGTTCTGCCTACGTACTTTCCCTGTCTCTTTAACTTGCCGTCGTAGTTGGCTACGTTGACCTTTACAACGGTGACTCCGAAGGCCTCTTCCACAGCCGTCTTGATCTCGGGCTTGGTGGCGTTGGTTGCGACCTTGAAGGTATATTTCTTGTCCGCGGCATCGTCCATGCTCTTTTCGGAGATGACCGGTTCGATAATTACGTCGTAAGGAGTTCTCATTATGCGTACACCTCCTCCAGTTTCGCAACCGCATCCTTGGTGATGATGAAGCTGCCGTGGTTGATGATCTCGTATACGTTCATCTGACCGACGGTGGTCGTCTGAACTCCGGGAATGTTGTTCGCGCTCTTGATGACGTTCTCGTTGTTTTCAGCGGTGACGATCAGAGCTTTCTTCTGTGCCTTGACGGCTTCCAGGACCTTCAGCATGTCCTTGGTCTTGGGTTCGGCCATTTCCAGGCTGTCCAGAACGATGATCTCGTTATCCGCGACCTTGGAAGACAGAGCGGAGAACAGTGCGAGTCTCTTCAGCTTCTTGGGGACGGAGTATCTGTAGCTTCTGGGCTTGGGCGCGAACGCGACGCCGCCGCCTACCTGGGAAGGATCCGTGGTGCTGCCCTGTCTGTGGCGGCCGGTTCCCTTCTGTCTGAAAGGCTTTCTTCCGCCTCCGCGGACGTCGCCTCTGGTCTTAGCGGACTGGGTGCCCTGTCTCTGGTTTGCCAGGTAGTTCTTGATGATCGCATGTACTGCGTATTCGTTCGGCTCGATCGCGAAGATGGCATCGTTCAGTTCGATGGTGCCTGCTTCGGCGCCGGCCATGGTTAACATAGTAACTTTTGCCATTTGACTGCCTCCTTATTATTTGGTCTGTCCCTTGACAGCCATTCTGATGCGGAGAAGTCCGCCCTTGTTTCCGGGAACAGCGCCCTTAACGAGCATCAGGTTTCTGTCTGCGATCACCTTGACGAGCTCTAAGTTCTGTACGGTGACGGTGTCTCTGCCGGTTCTTCCCGGAGCCTTGTTGCCAAGGAATACTCTGGAAGGATACGTGGCTGCCGCCAGACCGCCGGGCAGTCTCTTGTGCTTGGAACCGTGGGTCATCGGGCCTCTTCTGTGATGATGTCTCTTGATGTTGCCCTGGGTTCCCTTACCCTTGGAAGTGCCGGTGATGTCGAGCTTGGCGCCTTCCTCGAAGTCTGCTGCGGAAACGGTCTGTCCGAGTTCGTAGCTTTCATCTTCGCTGAGTCTGAATTCGCCCAGGTACTTCTTGCAGGCAACGCCGGCCTTTGCGAAGTGGCCTCTTTCGGGCTTGGTCAGTCTGTGTTCTTTCTGATCTTCGAAACCGAGCTGTACAGCCTTGTAGCCGTCGGTCTCTTCGTTCTTGAGCTGGGTGACCACGCAGGGGCCAGCTTCAATGACGGTCACAGGGATCATTTCCCCTGCTTCGGAGAAGATCTGGGTCATTCCGATCTTCTTTCCTAAGATACCTTTCATGTTTTTCCTCCTAGTTCTTACAGCGGATTACGTTGGTAATCATACTAAGCACGTGGGTAATCTATATAACCTTTGTACTTACAGTTTGATCTCGATATCCACGCCTGCGGGCATGTCGAGCTTGGTGAGGGCGTCGATCGTCTTGGGCGTCGGGTTCAGGATATCGATGAGTCTCTTGTGGGTTCTCTGTTCGAACTGCTCTCTGCTGTCCTTATACTTGTGAACCGCTCTCAGGATCGTGACGACTTCCTTCTCGGTGGGGAGAGGGATGGGGCCGGAAACTTCCGCGCCGGTCTTCTTGGCGGTCTCGACGATCCGCTCTGCGGACTGGTCCAGCGCCTTGTGGTCGTAAGCCTTGAGTCTGACTCTGATTTTCTGACTACTCATTGTTGTTTTTTCCTCCTTGTTTGCCTGCGGAGCTCTGCTCCGCCTTGTCTTTTCGCACATTTTCGCCATATCTGTGCGAGGTTTGATTTCGCATTGCTTTGTGTCCACGTTTCCGTGTGTTTCCTAATTTTCACCTCAAAGCAAAAATGCGAGAACTCCTTCGCCGGTCTCTTGCGGACCGACAATTCTCGGCAGAAATTACCAGATGGCTCTGCAACTTTCTGCTTCTCCGCTGGGTCAGTTCAAGGCTTTTCGGCCTTTTCCCTGTCCAAAGCAAGCTCTACTACTATACCGCAAAGGTCTGCGGCATGCAAGCATTTTTTTAAAGAAAATCAAAAAATTTTTCAAAAATTTCAAAACCCCGAAAAGCCCTTATTTTAAGGCCTCCGGGGTTTTGTGCAGCGATCGTATCCTCCGGAAACGACGACAACTTATCCGGGTGTTTCTTTCCTTTCAACAGATAGGGGGTCACCGGACGGTGACCCCACCATATTTGGTATTTTATTCGTTTTTAATGATCCCCATATCGTAGCGATCCAGCAGCGAAGAAACGTAGGAATAGACGTTTTCGGGCGTTTCGCCCTCTTCGCAGCGCGCTTCGCACACGATGCGGAGGTCTTCGGCGGTCATTTCGACCGCAACGGCCTTCAGTCCGCTGTCCGTCTCCCTGCTGAGATAGCGCCGGAAGAACTCGATGCTCTCCATTGCATCCTCGCTGTTGAAGGCGACCTGCGACAGAAAAGCCGTCAGCGTATCGAGCGGGTCTTCGCCGCCCTCGGAATACACTTCCAGGCTCTTGCCCTTGGAGCGGCAGGCCAGCGGTTCGCCCATGCGCATGCGGAAATCCTCCACGCCGTCGCGGATCTGCTGATACCCGCCCGCCA
>JAEEGH010006206.1_pt1 | contig 29372 bp, 20 predicted proteins | sample 9134181 | NCBI WGS metagenome assembly JAEEGH01 (sample SAMN16246544, study PRJNA631951) | gut metagenome | biome: gut microbiome; feature: rumen; material: DP-attached | host: Bos | place: Iran: Karaj | collected 2018-10 | reverse complement strand
ACTGTGGGTTACTGGGTCAAGGAGTGCAGTAAGGACAAGCTGGTGCTTGAGCGCTTTGAGGTAAATACGGACGGGCCGAATCTGCTGGAGGGCGATGTGACGTTCAGGAGAATGGGGCTTTATACAAAGTAGATTCTTCGTCCTTTGAGTTCAGAGCATCTCGTCCTCAGATAATCCTTGTTTTGAGGACGAGATGGTCTTTTTGTCCGTTTCGTCCTCAAATAAGGGCCTAAATGAGGATGAGATTGGTTCCGGAGGCTACTTCCCGATGCAGAAAATCACCTACTTTCCAATGAGACTCGTAGGGTTTTTAATGGGGTGTGATTATCAGTGAGTTAAGCAGTTCGTTTGTCACAATTGTGACAGAATCGGCGTTTTCTGTGACAAGTATTGTGACAGATTCAGTCCTCTACTCGAAGAGTCTTCATCGATAAGTCTAAAAAAGCTCGGGTAAAAGAGAAAATAGGCCTGTTTTCAGTCATCTTGAGACATGTCAAGAAAATGTAACATGATTGACATGAAAACACGCCTGTTCTAATCTTAAATTATTCCAGATAAGAACTCGGTTTTCTTATGCAGACGAGAGAAACAATGCCCCTCATTAGTGTCTAGAAATATAGTTGTTTAGTCTAATTGGTATATCTATTACATGATTGGACTATACTGGCACTTCTGCGAAACCATCCTTTTTCTTTTACCCGAATCGTTTCTTATGCTCATTTCGGTCTTTGGGTATTCTCTGAGACCTCCTAGAGCCACTTGCTGAAAGTTATGCATTAGCAGTGGCAGAGCTTTTTACCGGCCATTTTGCACACTCCGAAAGGTGTCTGTTCGCACAAGTGAAAAAGACCGTTATAAGTTAGACCAGGAGGACGAATATAAAATGGATTCTCATACTTACATCTTTCGATATATCATCTTTTGATATATCAAATATTGTTATTATTTTTGCGCAAACAATAGATGCCTTATGAAAACCCCCTTCGTATTCGGCAGACTTGCCAAGGAAAACAACTTTACGGACAGAAAAGAAGAGACGGCGCATCTCGTGACCAACTTCATGTCTCTTATCAATACCATCCTTATCTCTCCCAGACGATGGGGGAAGAGTTCCCTTGTTTTCAAGGCTGCCGACATTGCCATGAAAGAAGACAGAGACTTGAGGGTATGTCGGGTCGATCTCTTTAATGTACGTTCAGAAGAGCAGTTCTACACAGCATTGGCTCAAAGCGTCATTAAATCCACCGCGACCAAATGGGAGGAAGCCGTCGCGAATGCGACCCGGTTCCTTTCCCGCTTTGTCCCCAAAGTGTCCTTCGGTGGCGACCCGATGAGCGAACTTACGGTAGAACTCAATATGGAAGAACTCCGGAGGAGTCCCGACGAAATTCTGGACCTTGCAGAAAAAATCGCCGGAGAGAAAAAACTGCGCATCGTCGTCTGTATCGATGAATTCCAGAACATTGCCACATTTGACGATTCGCTCGCGTTCCAGAAAAAGCTTCGGTCCCATTTCCAGCAACACGAGAACGTGGCTTATTGCCTATATGGCAGCAAGCGACACATGATGCTTGAAGTGTTCACGGATTATTCTATGCCTTTTTACAAGTTCGGCGACATCATGTTTCTGGAGAAAATCAAGACTCCGGACTGGATCAAATTCATCAGAGATACGTTTGAAAGGACGGGCAAATCCATCGCTGATAACGTTTGTGAGGAGATAGTCGTGCGCGTCCAGAATCATCCGTACTATGTCCAGCAGCTTGCCCAGCAAGTATGGCTACGCACCGATAAGGTTGCTACACTTGATGCCGTTGATGAAGCACATTCCACGATAACGGCACAGCTCAGCCTGATGTTTGACACGATGACCCAAACGCTTACCAATCAGCAGATGTGTCTTCTCCGAGCCATGTCCGCCGGTGAGAAGAACCTTACATCAAAGGCCGTCATGGACAAATATAAGCTCTCATCTCCTACGATGATTTCTCGTGCGAGAAAAGCGCTCGTTGAAAAGGACATTCTTGACAACATTGCAGGCGTATATTCTTTCCAAGACCCCGTGTATGCTTATTGGCTGAAGCATCATTACTTTTTGCTATAATTCGCCCAAATCTGTGTTCGAGACCTATAACGGCATATACTTGTCCAGATACTTATCAATGGCCATAATCCACTGTTTCTGGATTCTGCTGTCGTTCTGGAGACCGTGTCCGGAGTGAGGCATTTCAAAGTATCTGAAGTTCACTCCGTTCTTCTCCAATGCCGCTTTCAGGCGGAGGGAAGCCTTGAATGACTGCACTCGGTCATACGTTCCGTAAGCCACTACGGTAGGAGGAGCATCCGGTGTAATCCATTCCATGGCCGAGATAGGCTTCATCATTTCCAGATAGGACCCATCCTTGACCCGCTCGATGGGAATCAGTTCTCCCAACATGGCGCTGAACATGGCCATCGTTATCTGGTAACTCTGCTCGTCTTCTCCGGTCATTCCGTAGCAGTCCCAGTCTTCCCTGTAGAAACAGGACGGGCCTACGGCGCCGAAGGTAAACACCACGGGAACGGGAGCTTCTTTCGCATCGCGATAGGAGTAAATCATAGCCAGGGCATGACCGGCCGATCCGCCGGCAATAGTCATCTTGTCGATGGGATAACCGGCAGCTGCGGCAGCCTTGATTACTTCAGGAATAGCGGCCTTGATTTCATTGGACTGCGTGTAGACACTGGCGCCATTGGAGGATACGCCGCCAAGGTCCCTTGCCAAGGTGTAATTGATTCCGGCTGCTACATAACCCTTCTTGCAAAGCCAGGCAAGCATATCGCGGTCGTCGGACTTATCTCCGGATGTGAATCCACCGGCGTGAAGATAAACGGCTAGACCATAGGCCTCCCGGGAATTGTCCTTGGGCAGGTACAGGTCGAACTTTTGCTCATCACCTTCGCCATAGGGAAGGTCCGTGGTAAGCGTGCCGATTTCGTCGCTCCACTTGGCAGAATACTCCTTCGCCCACGAGGGCTGGATGGCGAATTTGGAAACGGCGCCTGCGATAAAGGCTACGAGGAAAACAAGGATTCCGAGCCACACGGGGATGATTCTTTGACGCTTGCTCATAAGATATTCCCTCCGAATAAAGTACCGCCAAGAAGCATGTTCAAAAAGGCCCTTACCGCAAGTCGCCCGAGAACAAATCCAATCATTACGATAACTGCCAATACTATAGCTTTTTTCTTATTTCGTTCCATACCGATTGTAATTCTGAATTGTCAACTGTTAAGACCATCTCATCAATATCCTTTATCGAGTGATTCCGGGCATATCTGCCCAGTTCTTCCACCACCTCGTCCTGATAGACCTTCAGCGATCCATAAGCAGCATCGTCTATTCCCCCGTGGGCAGGGAGTTGGATGCTGCGGCCAGCATAACGCTCAAGAAGAAGGCGCACCTTTCCAGGGCGAAGCAGTTCAGTTGAAGCCAGTGAACGTGTGACCATATCTTTCAGATACGGTATCATATCAACCGCCCCTTGAGGATTGCCGTTGTTGTGGCTGCTGTAACTCTCTACGGGGCCGTCGTCCGACACATTGATGTTGAAAGGTCTGGCGGCATCATATGAGGCCGGGAGCATTTCTCCCACGGGAACGGGTTTAAAACTCTCGACGCGGGTAAGCGAAGGATCCAGGAGCTCGTCCAATGCCTTCCCTAGGATGCCGGGGTTGGAAGCATCCAACCGGGTGGAGAATTTCTTCGGCATACTGTCGCTATTCTTCTCGTAGGTATACTTCCGGGTAGTCTGGTCGATGGGGACCAGGAGGTCCGACGTGCAGTGATAGATGATGAACGGATTGGAATAACAGTCGGCAAGGCCGATGGGAGAAAGGGCAGCCCAACGGTCATAGTCTTCCTTGTCCGGGAAGTTGTCCTGGATGGGTTTGAACATACCCGAAACCATACCGGCGAAAGGCAGGGGTATCTCCATCATGGCTTCCATGAATGCCTGCATTTTTTCTTCATCGGTTCCCTTCGTAAGCTTTCCTGCGTGTTTCAGCATGACCTTCAGAAGCGAGCCGCCGTTAAGTTCATCGGCCGCATTGAAATGCTGATAGAAGTTGAAATAAACGTTTTCGACAGGGGCGTTGGCCACGCTGGCACAGATGCCCATCTGAAGACCGGCGAGCATCATGGACATATAGCCGCCGGCGCTGCCTCCCACCATCAGGATACGCTGAGGGTCAAAATCCGTAGTATGGCGGACGGTGTACAGGGCAGCGTTGTTGAACACCAGATCGTCATCGGTAAGCTGGCCGTTGTAGGCGTTGTCAAAGTCCGTGGGAGAAACCACCGCCCATCCTTCGGCAAGATATTGGCGGAGTTCCAGGGCGTCGTCCTTCATCTCGTAGTGGGGAATGTATACAACAGGCATGGGCTTTTTAGCCGTCTGCGGGATAAACATATGCACCGGTCGCACGGACACCGTGTCGCCTTTGGTGATGAAGGGGATTTCTACGCGTCGCTGCTCAATGTCCACGAGCGGAGGAAGGGAGTCGGTGAGCTGGGCCTGCATCGCCAGCAGTTTGGCCAAATCGGCGCCTTTTTGCGCATTGGCGTTCTGGGCATTCGAGCCGCCGCCACAAGCGGATAGCAGTGTGGTGACAAGGGCGAGACTGAGAAGGATTCGTTTCATGGTTTTTGTTTTTCTTTTGCAAAGATGGGGATTATTTCCCGCGTGTGTGATTCAATCTGTCCATTTTCTTCGCCGATTCATCCAAAACGCCAGTTTGGACGAATTGAATACATAATTGTACGACGCGGGGAGTGCGTGCGCGTGAAGGCAAGTATCTTTGCCATAGAAACAATAGCCAATGAAAACAAAACTCGCAATACTCCTTCTTCCGCTGCTGGTTGCAGCTTGCGCACCCAAGGAAGATTTCTCCGCAGGATGGTCTTTCTGGTCAGATACGGCCCCGGAGCCCAAAACCGTGACGCTGCCGCACGATGCCATGCTCACGGAAAACCGGAGGGCCGATGCGCCCAGCGGCTTTGGAAGCGCCTATTTCGAGACAAGCTCCTATCATTACGAGAAGTACTTGGAGGTGCCTGCCACATGGCTGGACAAACATGTTGTCCTCCATTTTGGCGGCGTGTACCGCAATGCGACGGTTTATGTCAATGGCGTCGAGGCGGGGAAACATGCCTATGGTTTCACACCTTTCGACGTATGCCTGGACGGGCTCCTTATCAAGGGAAGCAATACCATCCGGGTAGATGTGGACAATTCCGAAGCGCCCAACATTCGCTGGTACAGCGGAGCGGGCATCTACCGCCCCATGCAGTTGATTGTAAAGGAAAAGAATCATATCGAGGATGTGCAGATTGCCACGCTTTCCGTAAACCCCGCACACATTTCGGTTGTAACCCGTCATAACGGGGATGCAGTGCGTATCAAAATTTTGGACGGAGAACGACTTGTTGCTAAAGCCGAAGACAATGCCGTGGAACTGGAAATCCCCAATGCAAAGCTCTGGAATGCAGAACATCCGGATCTGTACACGGCAAAAGTGGAGATCCTCTCTGATGGGAAAGTGACCGATACGGAAGTGATTGAATTCGGCATCAGGACCCTTGAATGGGACACAGAAGGTTTTCGTGTCAACGGGGAGACTGTTCTATTGGCAGGTGCCGGGATTCATCATGACAATGGCATCCTGGGTGCGGCGGAGTATGAAGATGCCGCCTTCAGGCGGGTGCAAAAACTAAAAGAAATGGGCTTCAACGCCATTCGCTCGGCCCATAATCCCATTTCCGAGGAGATGCTGAAGGCTTGCGACCGCTTGGGAATGTATGTGATGGATGAACTCTACGACGGCTGGTTCGCCAGTAAAATGAAATATGATTACCACACGGACTTCCCCAATCATTTTCAGGAAGACCTGGAGGCGATGGTCCGAAAGGACTGGAATCATCCCTCTGTGGTGATGTATTCCATCGGCAACGAACTTACGGAGCCGGCCCTTACGGGAGGGATGCAAGTAGCATCCCAGATGATAGACAGAATCCATGAACTGGACCCCTCAAGGCCCGTCACCTGCGGTATCAACCTCAGCATCCTGTCCGATGCCTGCCGCAACCAGGATAAACCTGAGCAATCGGCCGCCACCATGGAACTTCTGATCCAAATGCTGATGCGGCCCATGGATCCCGGCATCTCCAGCCTGGATTTCAACGAGGCCAATGCCCAGAATAATGCCGCCGGGAACGAGGCGCTTAAGAGTTCCGAAGTAGATAGTTTCGTGAGCCCCTTCCTGGATATGCTGGACATTGCGGGGTACAACTATGGAGAACCTCGCTACGCACTGGACAGGGAAATACATCCTGATCGTGTAATCGTAGGAAGCGAAACCATGATTACCAATCTGCGCAGTATGAAATATATGCCGCCGTTATTCTTCTTCCTGGGCTATCTGCTGTACTGCATTTTCCCAACGATGGGAGGGTTTATCGTCGGCTCCGTGTTCATTGGCATTGCCAACGGCATCGGCGTCCCGTATCTGAATACGATCGCTTCCATCAAGGCAGGGAAGCATGCAGCCACCACCGTGATGCCGCTGTTGAGCATGGCGCTCTATCTGGGGCAGTTCACCTCGCCGCTCATCGTCACGCCAGCCGGGAAGTTACTCTTCGGCCAGGCAGATGTCTCCGCTCCCTTCAAGATAGCCTGCATCTTCTGCGTGATCTTCCTGCTGCAGGTCTATATGACGCGCAGGTTCCAGAGCCTGCCGCCGAAGAAAGCGTAAATTTCCATATGCTCATGCCATTTTGCAAAATAATAAAAGACAAGCAAATTACAAGAGGAGTAGGTTCGGAGTAGTTTCGATGAAAGCTCGCAGGTGAACGCAGGAAATAATCAGCACGTCTTGCGGTTTTGTAAAATATATTTTATAAATTTGCAAAACGGATTTTATAAATATGTACGAAAGACATCATCTCCAGACACTCAGGAGCCGCATGGCGGAGCCTCGAAGGACCATGCACGTGGTCATGGGACCGCGTCAGGTAGGTAAATCCATTATGGTTGGGCAATTTGCAGACAGTACTCAGGTTCCTCACGATTTCCTTGCCACCGATGGCGTAAACAAATACGACAAGGGGTGGATTGCAGACCGCTGGCAGGAAGCCCGCATGAAAATGGATGCAAGGGGCGAGAGCGAACGCATCCTCATCATCGACGAAATCCAGAAACTCGATAATTGGAGCGAGCAGGTCAAGGCCGAATGGGACAAGGATACGCGTGAGCACCGGAATCTGAAGGTGATACTTCTGGGCTCATCCCGTCTTCTGTTGCAGAAAGGCCTGGAAGAGTCTCTTGCCGGACGCTTTGAGACCATCAGAATGGGCTACTGGGAATACTCGGAGATGCGGGATGCATTCGGAATGACAGTGAAGGAATATATTTACTTCGGTGGTTTTCCCGGGCTGGCTCCCTATATCCACGATGAAGACCGCTGGAGGAAAATGCTGGAAGACTCCATCATCTCTCCCGTTCTGACGCGTGACATCCTCGAAATTGAAGAAATCCGTAATCCTGCACTTCTGAGGCAGGTTTTTGAGTTGGGGAGCATGTATTCCTCCCAGGAACTCTCCCTTACGAAGATGCAGGGCACGATGAACAGCGGGTCTGTCCCCACCATCAGTTCCTATCTGAAAATCCTGGACGACACCATGCTTCTGAAACCGATGCAGAAATATGAGATAACGCCCCTCAAGACAAAGAAGAGTATTCCAAAGCTTCAGGTGTACAACAACGCCTTCAAAAACAGGTATGGTTTGTATTCCTTTGCACAGGCACAGGAAAATGCAACCCAATGGGGACGGCAATTCGAATCGGCCGTGGGGGCTCACCTTGCGAACAGAAGCGTATTGGATGGATTCGACCTGCTCTACTGGCGTACCGACCGGGGAAAGGAGTGTGATTACGTACTGAGCAAAGGTGGCCGTCTCGTCGCCATAGAAGTCAAGAGCGGCTCCGATAAAGATATATCCGGATACAGGGAATTCTGTGATCTGTACAAAGACAGGATCTCCGCCGCATTCATTGTCGGGCCGGAGGCCCTTGCTTTTGAAGACTTCGTGGCTCTGGATCTGAACAAATTGTTTATCAATCAATGAACAGAAAACACCTATACCTTATCGCGGCAATCATCTGGGGCATCCCCGGAGTCATCATTCCTGTCAAAGGAATTAGCGCATATGGACTCGGGAAAAAAACTAGCGCACGGAAAGCAGCACTGTCTTTACATCCCGGCTATTGGGGCCGGTCATGATTTCGAAGTCGCCGGGCTCGCATACGTTCTCCAGAGCCGCATTCCAGTAGCGGAGGTCGTCCGTGCTGAGCTGGAAGACAACCTTCCGGCTTTCACCCGGTTCCAGGCAGATTTTCCGGAAAGCGCGCAGGCTCTTGACGGGCCTTGTGGTGGAGCCGTAGATGTCGTGGATATAAAGCTGAACCGTTTCCTTGCCGGCACGGGTACCGGTATTGCGCACCTCGACACTCACGGTGAACTCATCTCCAAGGCCGATTTCCGCGCTTGAAAGCACAGGCTCTCCATATTCGAAGCCGGTGTAGCTGAGCCCGAATCCGAAGGGATACAGGGGAGCGTTGATCTCGTCGATGTAGTTGCTCCGGAACTTGACGTAGGGGGCGGTATCGCCGTGCGGCCGGCCGGTATTCTTGTGATTGTAGTACAGCGGAACCTGCCCGAGGCTGCGGGGAAAGGTGGTGGTTAGCTTTCCGCTTGGGTTCACGTCCCCATACAGCACATCTGCGATGGCATGGCCGGCTTCTGTGCCGAGTGCCCATGTGCAGAGGATGGCGTCCATGTTCTCCTCTTCCCATCCGAGGGTGAGCGGACGTCCTGTTGTGAGCACCATCACGACAGGCTTTCCCGTTGCCTTGAGGGCCTTCAGCAATTCTTCCTGTGCATCGGGCAGGCAGAGAGTGGTCCTGGATGCACCTTCGCCGTTCATGTTCTTGGGTTCGCCTACGCAGGCAACTATGACATCTGCACCTGCGGCTGCCGCCAGAGCTTCGCACAGAAGCTCCTGTTTGCCCCTCGGATGGATGGGTGGCACCTGGAATCCCGGGACGAAGTATTTGTATAGCCCGTAGAGGACCGTCTCCTCCAGTTCAGGATCGTTGAACATCCAGCTGCCCGCAGCACATGCTATGCTTCCTTCGGATACATCTCGCATGCCGTCAATGATGCTCACGCATTCGCGCAAATGACTGCTCATGCTCCATGTGCCGGCCATCTCGGAAGGCGCATCGGCGAAGGGGCCGATTACGGCAACGCGGGCGTCCTTTCGGAGCGGCAGTACGCCGTTGTTTTTCAAAAGCACCTGGCTCTCAGCGGCAATCTCCCTCGCGGCTGCCTTGTGAGCAGGGGAGTATACTTCACTTTCACGTCCGGTCTCGAAATACTTGAATGGATTCTCGAACAGTCCCAGACGGTATTTAGCTTCCAGAATCCGGCGGCAGGCAAGGTCGATATCTGCCTCTCTTGCGCGGCCTTCTTCGAGGGATTTCTTAAGTGTCCCCACAAAACCATTGGAGTTCATATCCATGTCAAGTCCGGCCTGCAGGGCAGTGGCGGAGACTTCCTGAAGGTCTCCGATACCGTGTGCCTGCATCTCCTTGATGGCAGTAGCGTCCGACACCACGAATCCGTCAAAACCCCAGCTGTCTCGCAACAGTTCCGTCAGAAGATAATGATTGCCCGTTGCGGGGACGCCCTCGAACTCATTGAAGGAGCTCATGTAGGATGCGGCTCCTGCCTGGGCAGCAGCCTCGTAAGGGTACAGATACTCGTTCAGGGCCCGCTGGCGGCTCATGTCCACGGTGTTGTAGTCGCGGCCGGCTTCCGCTGCGCCATAGAGTGCGAAATGCTTCACGCAGGCCATGACGGTGCTGTCACCTTCAAATCCTTCGCCCTGATACCCGCGCACCATCGCCTTTGCAATCTCCCCTCCAAGGAAGGGATCCTCGCCGCTGCCTTCCACAATGCGGCCCCAGCGCGGGTCGCGGGCTATGTCCACCATTGGACTGAACACCCAGTTGATTCCCTGCGCCGTCGCCTCCCGGGCAGCGATCCTTGCGCTCTTTTCGATCAGGTCCATGTTCCAGGACGTGGAAAGCGCCAGCGGCACCGGAAAGATGGTCTGGTGGCCATGGATGATGTCGTAACCGAAGAATAGCGGAATATGATGAGGGGCTTTCAACGCCATCTCCTGGGCTTCCCGGAGCGTCTTCGTATCGAAAGAGCCATACAATGCGCCCAGCATGCCGCTCTCCAATGCCCGGCGGTTTTCGTCTTCGGTAGTGACCTTCTCAGCCGACACGAAACCAGCGGCCGACTGGAGATTCAGCTGACCAATCTTTTCTTCGATACTCATGTCTTTCATAAGGGAAGACACGAAGCGGTCCATTTCCTTTTCGGAAGGCGTTGAACAGGCAGGAATAAGAACCAGTAAGGCAGCTAAAACGGGGAATGCAATTTTCATCTGACACGGGTTTTCTGCAAAAATATAAATATAATGAGACTTCGAAAAAGCGGTTTAATTGATTTGTACAAAACATCAAAAAGAACGAACAAATAGTAAAATGGCAGACATATATCAATCGTAGTTTTGCAAAAAAAGTAATGATACTTATGAAACCTAATTCAATGTTTATCAGCGCTGCGGCAATTCTGCTGCTTTCCGCAGGCACGGCTTGCGGCCAGAACAAAGTGAATCCTGCGGTCACGACCGAAACTCATGTCTACGCCCATAAGGACGGGGAAGATCTCAAACTCGATATTTATGTCGATACTACGGTAAAGTTCAAGGGACCGCGTCCGGTCATCCTCTACCAACACGGTGGCGGCTGGGACAGCGATGATACCCGGGAACAGGGGAAAGGGTGGCTGTCCGAGATGTCCAAAATGGGATATGTCACAGCTTCCATCGACTACAGGCTGGGTATCCGCCGCATGAGGGAATCAGGTGCACAGCTGGATACGACCAACTTCGGACAGTGGTATGATTATGCCATCACACTTGGTATTGAGGACTTCTATGACGCAACGGCATATCTGGTAAAGAATGCGAAGAAACTGAACATCGATCCTAAGAAAATCATTGCATCCGGAGGCAGCGCTGGAGCTACAGACGTAGTCAGTGCGGAATACCGTCTCGTCAATGGCGACACCCTTGCTGTTCAGCACCTGCCAAAAGACTTTAATTATGCTGCAATCATTTCCTGTGCTGGCGGTGTGTGGGGATTCGGCCTCGAGGAACCAAAATGGAACAAAAAGCCCTGCCCCTTCCTCATTTTCCATGGAGACAAAGACCAGCTCGTGCCCTACGACCACTTACTCATTCCTGCCAGCAATTACAGCGCCTGGGGGCCTCTGGTATATGCAAGACAACTTAAGGAAATGGAAGTTCCATACCTCTTCCTCACCGGTAAAGACTGTGACCACGCCCTCTCAGGCCTTCCGTTCGCGAATTGCCGGGAACTCATGGATTGCTTCCTTAAGCGCGTTGTATTCGATGGCGAGCAGCTTGTCTGGGAGATGAGCGAAAGCTATCTGGATGAGCCGCGTACGCTCATGTATGTAATAAAGAATCTTGCCAAATATCAATAACATTCACTATCTTTGCCTTGAATGGACAAGGCCCTGACTTCACTGTTACTGGTTTTATTCATCCTTGCTTCCTGTTCCGGAAGCAGGGATGAAAGCATATATATGAGTCCTGCGAGCATGGTCCAGTCGCAGGAAATCTCCAACCGCAATATCACGGCGATAGCAGAGGATGCACAGGGTTTCATCTGGATGGGTACCGAAAGGGGCCTGAACCGTTACGATTCCAGGGAATTCAGGCAGTTCTTTTATAATCCCGATAATGACAACAGCTTGTGCTCCAATCGTATAGGCTGCCTTTTCGTGGATTCATCAGATAGACTCTGGGTCGGAACGGTGAACGGAGTATGCCGGTATACCCGGCAGGGTGATTTCATCAGGGTAAAGGCTCCCAGGGGATTCATCAATGTCTATCAGGTACTGGAAAACCGCGAGGGAAGGATCCTTTTCAATACCATCGAGCAGCTTTACGAGTGGATTCCCGAAGCCGACAGCATGAAAGTGCTCATCAAAGACTTCGACCCCGGGAAGCATTATTCCAATGATTGCCATATCGATAGTTCCGGTGACATCTGGAGTGTTCTGGACGGAGAGGTGCGCTGTTACGACGGAAGCACGCTGGAACTCAGGAAATCAATTCAAACTGGTATACGTCCTCATTTCTCATACCTTTCGAGCACGGGGGTCCTTTGGGTGATGGGAGAGAAGACCATTGGCGTTGATACCCACACCGCTGCACTGAAGCCGCTTCCCCAGGTATTGGAGGACGAAGAATCCCTCCTGGACAACAACGGCTCAATTATCTATGAAACAGAAGGAAAGGCTTTTATCTCCACCGGTAAGCACATGCTTATGTATGACATAGCTGGAGGCTCGATACTCAGGGAAAACGAAAAAGGCTTTCCTTTCAAAACACCTGAAGGTATCATCACCCAAATGTATTCAGATTCCCAGAATAATTTGTGGTTTGCCATCAGGGACAGGGGATTTGCCATTAGATACAATTTTATCGAAAGATTCAACAGCGACGTTCTGCTGTCTGCCGGCATGCAGGGACGCTCTGTGGTATCCATGTCTACAGACAGTCACGGCATCTTGTGGATGATGGACGTGGAGAACAACCTTTTCTCCTATGATGAGAATACCGGATCAGTCAAATCCTATCTGTCAAAAAGGCTTTTCGAATTCAAAAGAATCAGTGATCCTTCCATGCTGATTCTGATGGACAGCGAAGACAATTTATGGGCTGTACAGCCGGAAAGGCTTTGCAAACTGGATTGCCGTCAAGAGGATTGCCGACTCGTGGAGTCCTACGAGATCCCCAACAGGATATCCTGCATCCTGGAAGATTCTTGCGGCACCATCTGGTTAGGGACTGGAAGCAGAAATCTTTATTATAAGCGCAAAGAAGAAAAACATTTTTCCTGCCTTGAAATGGACGCCCCTGCGTTAACGATGGCCAGCGCCATGCGGGAATTGTCCGGTGGCAGGCTCTTCGTGAGTTTCTTCTCGGGAAATCCTGTAACGGTAGACATCGAAACCATGACGCCGACACTGCTCTCCGGTATCGGGAAATTGTCCTTATACGATTACTACACCGATGTCACCGAGGCTCCGGACGGGAGCCTGTGGCTGGGTACGAAAGAAAGCGGCTTGTACCTATACGATTACCAGAAAAACAGTACGGAATCTATAGAAGGCTTGTCCTGCGGCAATATCTGCTCCGTAATAGGGGATGAGGACGGCAACGTGTGGGTATCCACCCTTGACGGGCTCAGCAAATATGTCCTGAAAGACAGGACGATCGTCAATTATTCCGCTTCCGACGGCCTCGGCGGCAAGCAGTTCAATGAGAAATCCGCTGCCCGGCTTCCCAGCGGGAAGCTGGTGTTCGGCGGTACGCATGGGGTCACCGTTTTCGATCCGTACAGCTCCGTACCCAAACGGGACGTTCCTTTGTATTTCACCCATCTCAGGATCAACGGCCGTCCCGTAAGAGGAGGGAACGCGGTCATGGACCGTATGGTGGAGTATTTGCCGGAGGTCACCCTCAAGCACTCCCAGAACGATTTTTCCATCGACATCATCGCTCCGGACTACAGGGAGCACGAGCAGATCCATTATTATTATACACTGGAGGGATATGAGCGGGAACAACATGACCTGGGCTCTTCCCGGACCATCAATCTGGTGAACGTCCCGCCCGGGAAATACACACTCAAGGCCAGTATCCACAACAACGACCAGACCATTTCCGACCATGAGACGGCCCTCTCCATCCGTGTGCTCCCGGCGTGGTGGCAGACCTGGTGGGCGAAACTCTTGTATCTCATGACATTCGCGGGTCTCGTCACCTTCTTCATCTCTTCCAGGGCAAGGGTTCTCAAAGGCAGGCGGGAAGCGGCCCGACTGCAACAGGAAAAGGAGCAGGAAAGAAAGGTGAACGAGATGAACATGCGCTTTTTTGCCAACATCTCGCACGAATTCCGTACGCCGCTCACCCTCATTTCCGGACCGGTGACCCAGTTGGAAGGCTCCGGAACGCTACCTCCCAAGGAACGCAAGCTGCTGGAAATGATCCGCTACAATGTTTCCCGCATGCTCCGTCTGGTGAATCAGGTCCTCGATTTCGGCAAGCTGGACAGCGATGCCATGAAGCTTCAGGTGCGCCACGAAGATCTCTCGGAACTCCTTGGCAGGATCGTACGCTCGTTTGAACCCAATGCTTCCGAGAAGGGGATTGTTATCCGGACAAGCGGGATTGAGGAGCCCCTCAGGGGGTATTTCGATGCCGACAAGATAGAGAAAATCCTTTCCAACCTCATGTCCAATGCCATGAAGTATACTCCGAAAGGTGGAGTGATTTCCTGCTCTCTGGACAGCCGTGAAGACATGCTTACGATAAGCGTTTCGGACGACGGTCCGTCGATTCCCGAAGACAAGCTGGAAAGGATTTTCGAGAGATATTACCAGATTGACCCCTCGCAGGGTTTCGGAACGGGCATAGGCCTGTACTATTCGAGACGTCTTGCCATGCTCCATCATGGGAGTGTCCATGCCGAGAACATACCCGGAGGAGGTGTGAGTTTCGTCGCGGAACTCCCGCAGAAAGATGTATATGCCCCAGGGGAACATGCTCCGGATGCACCTGTGGTGCACCAGTCGGATGCTTTCCCGATCATGGCAGCCGAAGCGTCGCAGAAGGAGCATGAGAAGACAATCCTCGTGATAGATGACGACCCGTCGATAGTGGGCTATTTAAGACTTCTTCTGCGAGAGGATTATGGAGTTCTTGAGGAATTCGATGCCGGTAACGGGCTTGCAAGCCTGAAGGAGAATCTCCCGGACCTCGTGCTCTGTGACGTGTCGATGCCGGGTGAAGACGGATTCGAATTCTGCCGCAAGGCCAAAGAGGATCTGTCTACATGCCACATACCGGTAATTCTGGTCACCGCAAAGACGACCAAGTCGGACCAGATACAAGGACTCGAAACCGGTGCTGACGCATACGTCACCAAGCCCTTCGACCCTGATTACCTGAAGGCGCTGATAGCCTCCCAGCTGTCGAATCGCGAGCGCGTGCGCAGCCTTCTTGCCACTGCCACCAGGACTGACGACCTGGCAAAGGACTCCCTGAGTTCCAGGGACCGCGAATTCATGGACAGGCTCTATTCGATCATGGAGGAGGAACTTGACAACGAGGAACTCAATATCAGCAGCCTCGCAGACAAGATGTTCCTGTCCCGTACCAATTTGTACAACAAGGTAAAGGGACTTACCGGCGAGAAGCCTGGGGATTTCTTCCGCAGTTACAAACTGAACCGGGCCGCGGAATTCCTGCTCGACGGAGACCACAACGTTTCAGAGGCCGCCTATGCTACCGGTTTTTCGAGCCTGTCAGTATTCTCCAGAGTTTTCAAGCAACGCTTCGGTATTACCCCTACGGAATATGTAAAAAGTCGGACAGAAGGACGTCAGGGCACGAATTGACAAATCGTAAACATTTCACGACAAAATGCAAAGCCTCCAAGATGGGGGCTTTATATTTTTGCTCCCATGAAAAAGGTATTTGTCGATTTGCTTCTTGCTACAGCGGTATTGATGCTGGTAGCGAGCCCTGTTGCGGAAGGGCGTTGCCGCAAGTCTGCTGTCAAGGTATCCGTTACCGGAGGAAAGATAGCCGGTACTGTAACTGATTCATCAAAAGTAGCTGTCTTCAAGGGTGTTCCATATGCGGCCGCTCACAATCCGCAGCCAGCACTATCTCGTATCCGCGACGGAGGAACTTGCGGATGGATGGTACCTGGCTGCGGATTGTGATCTGTCCGCGCCGGTATACACTGCAGGCACTTTCCTCAAGGGATACAGCCTGTGGGGAATCATCCCTGCTTTGTCCATGACCTTCGATGTCGCGGACGACCAGGTCTCGAATACCGTATTCATGACCGATGGCCTTATCGTCGTGGCCAGGGAGGCGTCGGGTGCATATACCTTCGACATCAATACCACGGCAATCAAATCAAAGACAACCGTCACAATCGAATAAACCATGACAAGAATTCAACTGACAACGGCCCTGGCAGCGCTCTTCCTTTCTTTGGGGATGAGCGCCCAGGCCCTTTCCGACGGAGCGGTAATCCGGCTCTACGAAGGTGCGGCCCCCGGATCGGAAACGTGGACCCATTCTGAAAATGTACTCCAAGGGGCCGATGGCCAAAGGTCCATTTTCAATGTCGCGGACCCTGTAGTCACCGCCTATCTTCCGGCTGAAGGAACGTCCAACGGTACGGCGATGCTGGTGTGCCCGGGCGGCGGTTTCATGATGCTGTCCTATGATGGCGAGGGAGAGATGGTCGCACGCGAACTCAACAGACGCGGCATCACCGCTTTCGTGCTCAAGTATCGTCTGGAGCCCATGTCCAGGGAGAACGGATACGACGTATCCAATGGTATGAGCGCCATCGGATCTTACCTGAAAATGCTGAAGGATGTGGAAGAAAGGTTTGAAAAAAAGACCGGGAGGAAGCCGAATATCTCAGAATCGTGCTTTGAGGTTCCTTCCCACCGGCTTGCTTTCGCCGATGCCGACAAGGCCATGACCCTGATCCGTGAGAACGCGAAGGCATGGGGCCTCCAGAAGGACAGGATCGGTATCGTGGGCTTCTCTGCCGGTGCCATCACCACCATTAACCAGGCACTCCACCATACAAGTGCATCCAGACCTGATTTCGTGGCTCCGATCTACGGAGGATGGGTCGAAGGGATTGAAGTCCCCGAGGATGCGGCTCCTCTTTTCATGTGCAGCCCCGCTACGGATGTCTTTACGCCCGAGGAAAGCCTGAATGTGTATCTTCCCTGGCACAAAGCCGGTGTACCTGCCGAATTGCACTATTTCCATGAAGCCAAACACGGATTCGGCGCCAATGTGACCGGTAAGTCCGTCGATGGGTGGATCGACCTCATGTGTGCTTTCATGAAGGATTGCGGCTTCCTGGAATAAAAAGATGAGGAAGATGATGAAATGGTTGGGATCGGCCTTTGCGGCTTCCGTCCTCCTGTTTGCCCTGTATGTGCTTGTGCCCACCCGGTATTCCCGTGCGGGGGAAAAAGCGTTGTCGGAGGGCGGTGACCTTTCCGGCGCATTCAATCTGCAGCAGGGCGGGGGAGCCGCAGGCGAGGTCGAGATGGACATCACGGCAATTGATGTCCCGTATATCTGCAATGCCGATTCTGTAGAAATCCGGCAGATCTGGTTCTACACTCCCGCATCGGCAGAAGGGCCGTTGCCCACCATTTACATTCCCCATTATGAGATGAAGGCGACTTCAGCGGAGCTGAAGACCTATATCGCAGCGGGCTGGGCAGTTGCTGCTCCGAAAGACGAGACACCGGCAAACAACGGTGCGCTCACGGGGGATGACCTGGTTTTCAACAATGCGGCTCTCTATACGCTGAGGCACATGCCGGAACAGGTGGACAAGCAGCGCATCGCCCTCGTAGGCGGCAGTGCCGGCGGATATATGACGCTGATGCTGGATGCCCTTCAGATGGGAATCACGGCTTCCGTAGCCAATTCTCCCATCGTGAATATCCATTACAACCTGTTCCAGTATTTTCCGCTCACGGAGCGCCTGAATGCCTTCTGGCAGCCGCGCGTCAAGACGAAAGCCCTCTGTGCAATGCTCTTTGCCAAGGACAAGGTGCGTGCGGTCATCAGGAGTTATTTCGACTTGCCTGTCCCCTTTGTTGGACTGGTTTCCGGACAGTTCGAGCCGAATGCCCGCGCTTTTCCCGACCAGGCCGATTACGGACGTTTCGAAGCTTTCTCTCCCGTGGCCCTCACCGGGGATTTCAGCAGTCCGTTCATGTTGGTGCATTATACCTCGGATATGCTCGTCCCCATCGACCAGATCGATTCCCGCTTTGTCCAACCGGCCGGAAACACCGTTCCGAAACAACATTCCACCGAACTTGATAAACGCATTCCAGGGCCCCTGGGACGTACTTTCGTGGAGGAACTTCCGGCCGATCGGACCCATGTGCTCAGTACGGAATCAGACGGCGCCGAAGCAGAAATCGTCCTGGACTATGATCCGGAAAAAATGTTCAATGTCCATATTGTCGATGATGGTCCCAAAGAATCCTGTTCCAGCCATCATTCGGCTCTTCAAAGTGCGCCGCTGAACCATATCGGGTACGTCGAAAGCATGCTGGCAAAGACACTTGCGGGTACGGAGATTTTGGTTCCCGGAAAGCTTTTGCTAATTTTGGACAGGTATATGGGCCATAGCATCCAGTTGCCCCCGCACACGGGCGTTGACGACTCCGTGTATGGTTCCCTGGCCGTCTATCAGGAGGAAGCGGTCGAAGCGTATTCTGACTGGGCCTGGAACCATTCCATGGAGGAGTTGGACGTGGCCATGGAAGCAGCCATCGCATCTTTGGCCGATCCGCATGACCGCATGGAACATGAACTTGCATGGAAAAAGATAAAAGGTGAAATATGCGAAGAGTAATCGCCTCCCTCATTACAGCGCTGGCTGTCCTTCTGTCCTGCAACCAGGAAGGGAACCCTTCTTTCGATGTCGCCATTCCCGTCTGGCAGGAAGGGGCCGATACGGTTCGCAACCTTACACTCAGTTTCCGTAACGTTCTTGAAGTCAAGTCCGTAAAGCCCACATCCGTCAGGCTTGCCTGTTCATCCGATTATCGCATGACGGTGAACGGCTCCTTCGTTTCCCATGGACCCTGTGTCGCCGCCCATGGCTTCTACCGGGTGGATGAATACGACATAACATCCTTTCTCCATGAAGGATCCAACACGGTATGCATCGAAGTGGCCGGCTACAATCAGCCCAGCTACTACCTTGTCAACCAGCCCGCGTTCCTGCAGGCCGAGGTCAAACGGGGGCATGAAGTCCTTGCCGCCACAGGTAGGGATTTCAAGGCATATTCCCTCTGTCAGCGGAGAAGGAGTGTCCCGAAATTCAGTTTCCAACGGACGGCATCTGAGTATTATGCGCTTTCCCCGGACTTCAGGCAATGGAGCGAAGACCCTTCTTGGGAGGATGCGGAGTCCGAGGTGAAGTTGATGGAGACGGCTTCCAAAACCTTGATCGGCAGGAGGGTACACAATCCCGACTATACCCGGCATGATGCGGTACAACAGCGGCCGGACTTGTGGAAATTCGATGTCAACAGCAGCGGATTCCTGGAGGCTGACGTGGAGGTGGCTGAACCTTCCGTCCTCCGGATAGCATTTGACGAAGTTCTTGACGATCAGTGCAATATCAACCTTGAGCGGGTATGGGGATATCATCCGTTCATCACTTATGAACTGCAGCCCGGGTCCTATTCCCTGGAAAGCTTCGAACCCTATACCATGATGTATGCCCAAGTAGAGGTTCTCAGCGGGGATTGCCGGGTCAGCAGGGTGGGAATCCGTGATTACGGCAATTCCGATGTCCATGCCGGAACCTTCCATTCCTCCGATGGGGCGCTGGACAGTCTTTTCGAGGCTGCCAGGGAAACCCTCCGCCAAAACTCGGTGGACCTTTTCACGGACTGCCCCGGCAGGGAAAGGGCCGGTTGGCTCTGCGATGCCTTCTTCTCCAGCCGCGTGGCCTTTGACCTTTCCGGCAATACGCTGGTAGAGAAGAATTTCCTGGAAAACTACCTGCTTCCCGAGAAGTTCCCCTACATCCCTGAAGGGATGCTCCCGGAGTGCTACCCGGCCGACAATACTTTCGGCGCCTACAACCCCAATTGGGCCATGTGGTTCGTGCTGCAGCTGGATGAATATGTGCGTCGGAGTGGAGACACTGCCATCCTTGGACAGGCGCATGACCGGATCTATGCGTTGATCGATTTCTTCAGCGCATTCGAGAATGAAGACGGGCTCCTGGAAAACCTGAAGTGGGTATTCGTGGAATGGTCGGCCGCCAACGACTGGACAGAGGGCGTGAACTATCCCACCAACATGCTGTATGCCCGCATGCTGGAAGTCGCTTCCGCTCTTTACGGAGACGCGGCTCTCCAGAAGAAATGCGAAAGGATACGCGCCACCGTCAGGGAGCAGAGTTTTGACGGGGCTTTCTTCTGTGACCATTCCATCCGGAGGGACGGCACGCTTCGGGTGCAGGAGGACCATCGAAGCGAAGTTTGCCAGTACTATGCATTCTACATGCAAACCGCAACTCCGGAAACGTATCCGGACCTCTGGGAACGTCTCCTGGATGAGATGGGCCCCGGGAAAACCTATCTGGGAATCGCCCCTGCAAATGCCTTCATAGGCAATTATCTGCGCCTGGAATGCCTTTCCCGTGCCGGCAGGAGTGCGCAGATTGCGGAGGAGTGCAAATCCGCCTTCCTGCCGATGGTTGAGCAGACCGGGACACTCTGGGAGAACATGACGGCCACGGCGAGCTGCAACCACGGTTTCGCCTCTCATCTGGCTCACGTACTCTATCGCGACATCCTGGGCTTCAGTGACGTGGATCCCGTTCACAGGACGGTCACCGTGAGGCTTGGCGATTCCGGCCTGCAGGAGTGCGAAGGAACCCTTCCCGTAGGAAAGGAGAGAATTACCCTTTCCTGGAAAAAAGAAAACGACAAGTTCGTCTACCGCCTCGACGCTCCGTCCGGCTGGAAGACCCGCGTAATATCCGATTCAGAAACCCTATCCTTATGAAGACACGCGCCCTTATTGCAGCAGTCCTGCTGGCCGTTTCCTGCAACAGTTCCACGAATGTCCCGGTGGAGGAACTCCGCGCCGGATTCGAAAATCCGCCCCAGGCTGCCAGACCCCAGGTATGGTGGCACTGGATGAACGGGAATATCACGAAAGACGGGATCCGCAAGGACCTGGAATGGATGAAGAGCATCGGTATCGGGGGAGTCCATCATTTCGATGCCGGCACTTCCTCGACACCGCAGGTGGTGGAAAAACGGCTCGTTTACATGCAGGATGACTGGAAGGATGCTTTCCGGTATGCCATCGGTCTGGCAGACTCGCTCGGACTGCCGGTCACGATTGCCAGTTCACCGGGTTGGAGCCATACCGGAGGTCCCTGGGTGGAGCCGGCGGATGCGATGAAGAAACTCGTATGGAGGACGCTGGATGTGGATTCGGAAACCGCCGGCATTGTCTTGCCCGATCCCTTCACCACCACCGGTGTCTTTCAGGACAAAGGCCTGACGGATGGCCCGCTGATGGCCCTCAAGTCCTACACCGGCCCGGAATGTTACGGGGACATCGCCGTCGTGGCCGTGAAATTGCCTGACGGCAGGAAGGAGATGACGGATTATTCGCCTGTCGTTTCTTCAAGCAATGGGCAACCTGTGCTGGAAACCCTCACCGACGAGTCGGCCGTGTCGGGCTTTTCCCTGACGCCCCGTGAAGGGGAGGACTCCGCATGGATGGAATACGCCTTCCCGGAGCCTTATACCGTCCGGTCGGTTACGCTGTTCGTGTCAGTATATCTAATACATGACTGGACTATACCGGTAGAATACCAGGGATCCTTATTTTTCTTCTACCAGAATATAGACAGGGACGTGCAAGGGCCATAAGCATTCGCACGTTCCCTTTGTCTCAACTATTCAAAACCATGCATTAGCAGTGGCAAAACCATTATCCGGCCATTGGGGGAACTCTGAGAAGTGTCTGGCCAGATATGTGAAAAAGACTGTTATAAGTTTAACCTGCTTTCTGCAATATCTGCTCCGAAACAATCTACTTAGATACTTAAATTCTTAAATATCTATAAATCAAATAGTTTATCATTATTATTCATTTAGAAAAATGCTAATAATCACTGATTATTCGTTCAGAAAAATGCGAAATCAGTTGTTATTTCGCTTGGAAAAGTGTAATTTTGAGCCAATAATAGACCTGTATTATGCTAAGACGGAAAATCGAAGATACCCTGCGCGAATGGAAAGGAACCCCTGGACACCTGCCGCTTGTCATCATGGGACTGCGCCAGTGTGGAAAGACCTTCATCGTCCGCAAGTTCGCGGAGGAGAATTACAAGTATGTGTATTACATTAACTTCATCAAGCAACCTAAGCGGATTGCCGCATTCCTTGGGTCCAAGGAGGTGGACGCCATCCTGCTTGAACTTTCCGCTCAGCTTCGCAATGCGAATTTCGTCCCGGGGAAGACTTGCTTCATCTTTGATGAGATCCAGGACTGTCCCGATGCCCGAACATCCTTGAAGTTCTTCAAGGAAGACGGCCGCTTCGATGTGATCGCCACCGGATCGCTCCTCGGTGTACAGGGGTACGGTGAAAAGAAAAAGAAGCAGAAAAGGGAAGGGGAGGACAATGTCCGTCTTGGAAAAAACTCCATCCCGGTTGGCTACGAGGAGATTGTTCAGATGTATCCGCTTGATTTCGAGGAGTTCTTATGGGCGAACGGAATCTCGGAGCAGGTGATTTCCTTCCTGAAAGAGTGCATGGCGAACGAGACCCCGGTTCCCCAGGGAATCCATGTCGCAATGAGGGACCTGCTTAACCGCTATGTCTCCGTCGGCGGTCTCCCGGCGGCCGTGAACAAACTGCTGGAGACCGGCAACATGAGCAAGGTGAGCGCAGTTCTCCACCGGATTCTGAAGGAGTACAAGGATGACATGGTGAAGTATGCGGATGACGACGACAAACCCTATATCCGAGGCTGCTTCGATTCCATCACCAAGCAGTTGGCCAAGGACTACAAGAAGTTCCAATACAACCTCATCCAGAAGAACGGACGTGCCGAGGATTACGTCGGGTCCCTTCAATGGCTGGAGGACGCGGGGATGATTCACCGCTGTTATAACACGGAAGCCACCGGACTGCCGATGGAGGGCAACGCCATCGAATCCGTCTTCAAGGTGTACGTCACCGATATCGGCCTGCTGGTGACCATGCTGGGCGGATCGACCAGGAGCGACATCCTTCAGGGCAACTTGGGAGGGTTCAAGGGCGCCATCTATGAGAACCTGATGGCCGATATCCTCCACAAGAAAGGGCAGAGCCTGTACTACTACCGGAAGGAATCCGGCATGGAGCTGGATTTCCTGATTGACTACAAGGGCGAATGCGTCCCCGTGGAAGTGAAGGCTAAAACGGCCAAGGCCAAGAGCATGTCCACTGCGCTGAAGCATCCGGACAAGTATCACGTGTCCCATGCCCTCAAGTTCGGCGACTATAATGTCGGGAGGAACGGCCCACTGCTGACGCTTCCCGCCTATATGGAGTTCCTGCTGGACCTGGACCCGGATGAAATAGTCCTGAAGCCGGTTGACGCTGCATCCGTGAATGCCATGGTGAACGACCTTGTCAAGCGGTAATGGATGGGCTGATACTGAATTAAGGTAACAGCTCTATTGAACACGGAGGGTCACTCCTTCCGTATCCCGGCTGTTGGGGCCGACCATGATCTCGAAGTCTCCGGGCTCGCAGACCCATTGGAGGTCGTGGTTGTAGTAGGACAGATCCTCCTGGGTGAGCGTGAAATCGACCTGGGCCGATGCGCCGGGTTCCAGGTGCACTTTCCGGAAGCCTTTGAGTTCCTTGACCGGACGGGTGGACGTGGCGTAAACGTCGTGGATGTAGAGCTGGACGATTTCGTCGCCGGCGCGGGATCCCATGTTGGTGACGGTTACGGAGGCCGTCACGGAACCGTCCATGGGCATTTCAGAAGCACTCAAGGTAACAGGGGAGTAGGAGTAAGTAGTGTAGCTGAGGCCGTATCCGAAAGGATACAGCGGGGCGTTGATTTCGTCGATATAGCAGCTGACGAACTTCTGGTACGGCTTGTCGTCCGGGTGCGGGCGGCCGGTGTTCTTGTGGTTGTAATTCAGCGGCAGCTGGCCCACGTTGCGGGGGAAGGACGTCGTGAGTTTCGCCGACGGGTTCACGTCGCCGAAAAGGACATCGGCAATGGCATGACCGCCTTCGGAACCGGGGCTCCAGACATTCAGGATGGCGTCCATCTCGGCGTCCTCCCAGGTAAGCGTGAGCGGGCGGCCGGTCACAAGGACCATCGCGACCGGCTTTCCCGTGGCTTTCAAGGCCTTCAGGAGCTCTTTTTGGGCATCGGGAATGGAGATGTCCGTACGGGAGGCGCCCTCGCCGTTCAGGGTCTCGATTTCGCCCACACAGGCGACGACCACATCGGCCTTGCGGGCCTTGGCGACGGCCTCGGCGATGAGCCTTTCCTGCGGTACGGTGTGGATCTCGGGCGCCTGGAAGCCCGGCATGAAGATCTTGTAGAGGCCGAAGCGGACGGATTCTTCCAGTTCCTTATCCTTGAAGAGCCAGCTTCCTTCGGCATAGGATGCCTGGGCGACCTCGGCGATGCCTTGATACGGGGTGACGCTTTCGCCATTGTGGTCGGACATGGACCAGGTCCCCGCCATCGCAGAGGCATCCTGGGCTAACGGGCCCACAACGGCGATTCGCTGATTCTTGGACAGCGGCAGGACGCCGTTGTTCTTGAGGAGCACCATGGACTCCTGCGCAGCCTTTCGGGCGAAAGCGAGGTGCTCGGGGGTATAGATTTCTTTTACTGAGCGAGTTGCATCCAGGTACTTGAACGGATTCTCGAACAAGCCCAGCTTGTATTTCGCCTCCAGGATGCGGCGGCATGCCTTGTCGATATCGGCCTCAGTCACGCGGCCTTCCGACAGGGACTTCTGGAGCGTGCCCACATAACCGTCGGAGTTCATGTCCATATCCAGCCCGGCCTGGAGGGAGCGGGCCGACACTTCCTGCAGGTCGCCGATGCCGTGGTTCACTTCCTCGGCAATGGCCGTGGCGTCGGAAACGATGAAACCGTCGAAGCCCCATTCCTTCCGAAGGAGGTCGTCCATCAGATACTTGTTCATCGACGCCGGAATCCCCTCGAACTCATTGAACGAGGACATATAGCTCGCAGCACCGGCGTAGGCGGCCTGTTGATACGGCCGCATATAGCCGTTCAAGGCCTCCTGGCGGCTCAGGAACACGGAATTGTAGTCCCGGCCTGCCTCTGCACCGCCATACAGCGCATAGTGCTTGACACACACCATCACGTCGTGGTCGTCATAGACGCCGTCCGTGCCTTGATAGCCGCGGACATAGGCCTTGGCGATCTCGCCGCCCAGGTACGGGTCCTCGCCGCCTCCTTCCACAATCCGGCCCCAGCGGGCGTCGCGGCAGATGTCCACCATCGGGCTGAACACCCAGTTGATGCCGGCCGCGGACGCCTCCGTCGCGGCGATGCGGGCCGTCTGCTCCACCAGGTCCATGTTCCAGGACGTGGACAGGGCCAGCGGCACCGGGAACACGGTCTGGAAGCCGTGGATGACGTCCATGCCGATGATGAGCGGAATGCCCGCCCCGGACTCCAGGGCGATCTGCTGGATGTCGCGGATGTATTCCGTGTTGCCGGTTCCGTACACGCCGCCGAGCTGGCCCGCCCGCAGGAGTTTGACGTTCTCGTCCTCCTCCGTCACGCGGATGGCCGAGATGAATCCCGGCGCGGAATGCAGGTTCAGCTGGCCGATCTTCTGTTCCAGGGTCATCCGGGACATCAGGCCGTCGATGTACTTGTCCATGTCGGACTTGGGGGCGCAGGCGGCTACAAACACGGTAGCCGCGAGGGCGATGGTGATGTTTTTCAAGTTCATGTCACAAGCCATTCCCTTTGGGGATAAATTGTAATCAAATAAAGACAACTAAAATCGTCAAGGATTCTCAGTTATCATAGCTGTACAGAACAAAGGTACGAGTATTTTTATTATATTTACTTGTTTTCTAACAACGACTAATCTATCACGGGGTTTATTATGGGAAAGAAGATCAACGCAAATAACGAGTTTGAGATTTCGTCCGATGAACTCATACGCATGCTGACCTCCAATGTCAGTCACGGATATGGTTATTATCATCTTACCAAATGGTCTTCTTTATGTAAGATGTTTGAGCATATTTCTGTGCCGGATGATGATGCCAAACATCGGATGTTGCACATTGGTGCGGCTGTAAAAATGAATGACGAGAATGATAAGGGGTGTGGCAAACGATACTATTTCACAAGTTTTTCCTTTGGCCCCCCTGAAAACATCTCTATGTGGACTAACTATGGCATTCCTAACGAAGAGGCGGTAAGAATTAAAATCCCGGAAAACGGAATGTCAAGTTGGGTTAAAGATTTTAAGGCCGGCAAGATAAGAATATATGGCGTAGATTCTGATGGCTCGCTGATACCACTATCTACTAAAGTTAATCTTAGAATGGTCGATGTGGCATATTGGAGTAAAAAAGAAGTAGGGGAGAATGCCGATGATCCCAATGAGGGAATCTTTTTTTATGATTACAATAAGTACCGCCTCGACGACGGAACTGATGTGAATCAATTAATGAAGCAGTCGCCTTATTTGTTTAAAGAGTTTGGCTGGAATTATGAGAGGGAAACGCGTCTTGTCCTGGAATTTGATGAAGACTTGGCTGACCGTTTTTCGCGAGTGGCGGTTCCATTCGACCATCCTTTAAATATTCTTGATGTGTCTTTTTCCGAGCTTGTCATGCAGGGGCCGTGGTTCAGCCCGGACACGATGCCTGAATCTAAAGCCGCGGGGCATAGCTTGAGTGAAGCGAAGAAAAGCCGTTATAGAGGCGCTGTCAATATGCGCTCCGTGTGTGATTCGTGCCCTAAACAGAGCTCATACAACTGTAAATGCCCATACAGAGGACAAAGATGATCTTGTAAGCTTTTCCGGCATCTTCGAGGAGCCCCCTCAAAAACTTCACTTGACTTGGGAGACCTTATGATGACGCCTCGCAAATGCTTGCCACCTCTTTGTTGTGCGCTTTGAGTTCCTGGATGGTGTCATCGACTGTGGCAATCCAAGTGTCCGGCGTCGCTTTGCGCGTCAAGCCACCCCGGTAGGGACGTGCCTTTGAAAGCAACCACTCAGGGAGGTGCTTCCGCTCCAGAAGAATCTCATATCTGGGCCTGTGGCCAAAGACCGGTTTTCCATATTGGAAGAATGTGATCGTGACGCAGCCATGCCCTTCGTAGAGAATCTCCGCTCCGAAGTTGCAGGAGATGTCCACTGTAACAAGCCCCATAGATCAAAGCAGTTTCATCGCAATGTACGCGCAGGCCTCGGCGTCGGCGAGGGCGTGGTGGTGGTTGGTGAGGTCGTAGCCGCAGGCCGCGGCGACGGTTTGGAGCTGGTGGTTGGGGAGCCTCCGTCCATAGTAACGCCTGGAGGCGGACAGCGTATCGTGGAATTCATAGTCCGGATAGTCCATCCGGTACACGCGGAACACCTGCTTGAGACAGCCTTCGTCGAAGGGGCTGTTGTGGGCGACGAGGGGGAGCCCCTCGATCAGCGGTTCGATCTTCTCCCAGACATAGGGAAAGACCGGGGCATCCTCCGTGTCCTCAGGTCCCAGGCCATGGACCTGCCTGCAGAACCATTGGTAGTACTCCGGCTCCGGATGGATCAGGCTGTAGAACCGGTCCACGATCTCTCCGTCGCGAACGACCACGATTCCCACGCTGCAAACGCTGCTGGGACACTCGTTGGCCGTCTCGAAATCAATCGCCGCGAAATCCCTCATAGTCCGTAATTCTTATACATCTGCGCAACCGCATCCTTGACCTCGTTCCGGAAGTCCTCCGGCTCCAGGACCTCCATGTCCGGCCCGTGGCGGAGGATTTCCTGGCGGAAGTCGTAAGTGGGGACCAGATGATACTCGAAGATGCTGTATTCGGGCGTGCGCTCGACCAGCACCTGCGAGTCGTGAAGGGGGAGGGATTCGAGGTATTTGACCTGGCCCGCCGCGACTTTGATCCTCACGGTGGAAGCCTTCCTGTCATCGAGCGTGACCCCGAAATACTTGGAAAAGAAATCGGCGGCATCGAACTTGGCGGGCTTTTTCAATGCTTTCTTCAAGGGAACGACATCGAGCATCCGTTCATCGAGGGCATAAATCCGGGGAGAAGTGTACCCCTCGCTCATTCCCAGCACATACCAGCGCTGCTTGAAAAGTTTCAGGCAATAAGGGTGGATGGTGAAGGTGCTGGGGGCATCGCGCCAGAAGCTCTGGTAGGTGATCTCGACGGCCTTCCCGTCCCGCATCGCATGCACGATGACCGGGAGCCATTTCTGGCTGGAGGGTATCTTCTCGAAGAGGATCCGGTCCCGCAGGTCGGCGCTCTCGTTCAGCAGGTTGTTCATCGACAGGGACTCCAGCAGCCACCTCCGGATGCCGTCGCGCTCCAGGTCGTCGTTGTTGGCGATGTAATACCCGAGAGAGCGGTCGCATTTGATCTCAATGCCGAAGGTGTCTTCGATGGCCATCCGGTGGTTATGGAAGGTCCGTTCAGCCAGTGGGGAGCGGTCCTCGTTGAGGGCGCTTCGCTCCCATTGGCGGCCAATCTCCTCCAGGGGGATGTGCCCATACCGGTTGATAAGGTCGATCAGCCAGACGTATCGGTTGAAATAGTTCTTTGCCATGTCGCTTGTTTCCGTTGGCAAAGATACGAAGAATAAATGCCAAAAAGTGGCAGTTTTTCAAAAATCGACGATGGGTCCGTAGGATGACACCTCGATCCCGAGCGTCTTCGCCCGGTTCATCAGCTGGCCGTAGATCATCCAGAATTCCGGCCCGTGGGGCTTGTCCTTGTTCTCCTCCTTGCCGAATTCGGTATAATGGAGATGGTGGGCATACTCGTGGATGGCAACCTCCATGCACCTCCGCGTGTCCAGGGTGATGAATTTGTCATTGATGAGGATATGCCTGTTATGGCTCCAGTAGGAACCGCACCGACCCTTCGGCTTGGTGTGGAGGATGCGAAGTTCGAATGGCACTTTGCAGGGATAGATTCTCAGTAGCTGCTCCTTGAAATAGCTGGCGGGCTTGTCAGTCATATTGCTTCCTTTTTTTGCAAAGAAACATCTCTGGACTGCCAAAAGCCGACGGGGTCGCTATTCGTCGAGCGAGATTTTGTCGATTCTCAGGCGCAGGGTTCCGGAGGGGACCTGGGCCTCGGCGATATCACCGACCTTCTTGCCCATCAGGGCGGCGCCGATCGGGGATTTCAACGAGATCTTGCCGGCTTCGAGGTCCATCTCGTGGGGGCTGACGATCTCGAATGTCATCCGGGTGTTCGTAGCGAGGTTCGTGAATTCCACGCGGCTCAGCAGGCAGAC
>JAEEGH010006203.1_pt1 | contig 29380 bp, 28 predicted proteins | sample 9134181 | NCBI WGS metagenome assembly JAEEGH01 (sample SAMN16246544, study PRJNA631951) | gut metagenome | biome: gut microbiome; feature: rumen; material: DP-attached | host: Bos | place: Iran: Karaj | collected 2018-10 | reverse complement strand
ATTAAACACTTTTAAAACATACATCAAATGAATATTCCAGCAAATCTGAAGTACACCAACGACGATGAATGGATTCGCCTCGAAGGCGAAACCGCTTACGTCGGCATTACCGATTACGCACAACATGAACTTGGCGACATCACTTTCGTTGATGTAGACCCCGACATCGTCGGCGAAGTCCTCGAAGCACAAGAAGAATTCGGTGCTATTGAAGCCGTAAAGACCACAGCCGAGTTGCTTATGCCTGTCGGAGGCGAAATCCTTGAAGTCAACGAAGCTCTTGCAGACGAAGAGAATGCCAAGCTCGTCAACAGCGACCCCTATGGCGAAGCATGGATCATTAAGATTAAAGTGAACGATGTCGCCGAACTTGACGGCCTCCTTGATGCCGCTGCTTACGAAGCCAAGATTGGATAATCTTTTGGAAAAACTGACAAGAAATAGCATCCCGGGAATTCTGTGCGGAATCGCAATTTTGATTCTGACCCTACTCCCGGGATCATTGTTTCCACGCGTCAAGCCTGCTATCGGGCTCGACAAGGTGGCGCACATTCTTATGTATGCTGGCTTCGCCTTTGCCTGCCTATGGGGATATCGTAGCCAATTCATTACCAATGGAATAGCATACAAAAAAAGAGCTATTTTGCTCGCCATAGTTATCAGCATTGCCTATGGTGGCCTGACTGAACTGATACAAGAATATCTTGTGCCCACTCGCACTGGCGACAAGTTCGATTTCATTGCCGACTGCCTTGGTACAGGTCTAGGAACTTTGTTTTTTTATCTTTTTTATCATCGGAAAAAATAAAATTCGCCTTAGTTGCGTTTTATAAGCAAATAATTACTACTTTCGCATCGTCAAATTGGAAGTAGAATTTAAAAATAACATAACCATGGAAGAGAAAAAATCACCTAAGGCTAATCTTGAGAACAAGAAACTGATGTTCATCCAAATAGGTATGATTATCAGCTTGCTCATTGCCTGGATGGCCTTCGAACACAAGAGCTACGACAAGCGCGAAATCGACCCCAGCCTGCTCAACAGAGAGGTTGTGTTGGATGAGGAAATGGTGGAAATCACCAAGCAAGAAGAGCAAAAGCCACAGCCTGTGGAAGTGCCCAAGCAAACCACTCAACTCGAAATCGTGCAAGACGACGTAGAGACTGAAGACCTCAACATTAACGCTGAAGTGGAGCAGAACGAAGTCATTGAAGAGTACGTCGCTCCTGAAGTTGTGGAAGAAGAGGTTGTCGAGCAGGAGATCTTCCAAATCGTGGAAGAGATGCCTTCGTTCCCTGGCGGCGAGGCCAAACTGATGGAGTATGTTGCCAAAAACATCAAGTATCCTCAGATTGCCCGTGAGACTGGTATCCAAGGCCGTGTGTTCGTCGGATTCGTTGTCGAACCTGACGGCTCCATCTCCAATGTGAAGCTGCTCCGTGGTATCGGCGGCGGCTGCGACGAAGAGGCCATGCGCGTTATCAAGTCCTTGCCGAAGTGGAAACCTGGCAAGCAGCGTGGTAAGGCCGTGCGTGTGTCTTATCAGATCCCTGTGTTCTTCAAGTTGCAGTAAGCAGTTGAAGAAAGGTGAAAATGAAAAGTCCGGCGCGTTGCGTCGGACTTTTTTGTTTTCTGCACAGAAAGACAAGGAGATTCCCCTGCGGGGAATGGAGTAAAACCATAGACTATAAAGCGGCGGTTTATAACGCTTACAGATTGTATACGTTATTTACCGCCGCTGGTTACAAAACGACACGCTCCATTCCCCATAGGGGAATCTCTTTACTACTGAAAATGCTTGTAAACAATCTCTGCCTTGGCGGGGCCGACAATTTCCGTCAGTCGCTCCAAGGAAGCCTCCTTGATTCCTTTCACTGACTTCAGCTCCAAGAGCAACTTCTCGGCCGTCTTCTTCCCTATCCCCTTGATGTCGGCCAACTCGGAGTGCATGAACCCCTTCTCGAACTTCTTGCGGTGGAAAGTGATGGCGAAACGGTGTACCTCGTCCTGGATATGTGCCAGCAGACGGAACACCTCCGAATTGGGCTTCAAGCCCACCACACGCGGCGGAAAGCCAAACAGCAACTCATTGGTGCGGTGACGGTCATCCTTAGCCAAACCCGCGATGGGGATGTCAACGTGCAAATCGTCCTCAACAACCTGCCTGACCACCTCCATCTGTCCCTTGCCGCCATCGGTGATGATGAGGTTGGGCAAGGGCTTGCCCTCCTCAATTAGTCTTGCATAACGACGACGTACCACCTCTTTCATCGAGGCGTAGTCGTCGGGACCTTCCACGGTCTTGATGTTGAAATGGCGGTAACCCGCCTTGTTGGGCTTGCCGTTCACAAACTGTACCATACCTGCCACGGCGTAGTCGCCTTGGAAGTTGGAGTTGTCGAAACACTCGATGACATTGGGCACTTCTTCTAGCTGCAAGGCTTCCTTGAGGCTGTTCAGCACTCGTTTCTGGTGTCGTTCGGGGTCAACCAAGGTGCGCTGTTTCTCCAAGTCAATCTTGTATTGCATGGCGTTGCGGCGCGAGAGGTCTAAAAGTTTCAGTTTGTCACCGCGCTGCGGAACGGTCATCTGCACCTCATCAATCGGGTAGTCCAATTTCATGGGCACGATGATTTCTGGGGCATGGTCACCCATCTGCTGCCGCAAATCGGTGATGGCTAAGAGCAATAATTCTTCTACCGTCTCTTCCAGTCTACGTTTCATCTCGAAGGAATGGCTCTGCACCACCGCGCCGTCCTTCACCTTCATGTAATTCACATAGAATAGCTCGCCCTCATCCACGTAAGAAAATACCTCCACATCGTGAATCGACTGGCTGACCACCGTCGAGCGGCTGCGGTATTCCTCCAAGAGGTCGTATTTCACTTTGATTTGCTGTGCTTCCTCAAACTCCATGCGCGAGGCATAGTCCATCATCGCCGATTTCAACCCACGAAGTACCCAACCCAAGTTACCCTTGATGACCTCGCGGATTTCAGCAATCATGGTGTTGTAGTCGGCTTTAGAAATCAGGCCTTCGCACGGGCCGTTGCATTTGTGGATGTGGTAATCTAAGCAGACCTTGTATTTACCTTTCTCCACACCCGTTTCCGTCAGCGGGGTACGGCAAGAGCGCACCTTGTAGACCTGACCGAGCAAGTCCAACAGGATATGCGCCGTGCGCACTGAGGGATACGGTCCAAAGTACTCTGAGCCGTCGTTGACCTTCCTTCTCGTGAGGAAAACTCGCGGAAAAGCCTCCTTTTTGATACAGATCCAGGGATAGGTCTTGTCGTCCTTGAGCATGATGTTGTAGCGCGGCTTGTACTGCTTGATCATCGTGTTTTCCAGCAGCAGTGCTTCCGACTCCGAGTCAACGATACTGTATTCGAGGTCGGCGATTTTGCTCACTAGGACGCGCGTCTTGCCAAATTGTTCCTTGCTGAAATAGCTGCTGACGCGGCGTTTCAGGTTCTTGGCCTTGCCCACATAAATGAGTGTGCCGTTTTTGTCGAAATAGCGGTACACGCCGGGCTTATTGGGCAGCGCGGCGAGCTTTTGTTTTACTATTTCGGGCAATTCTGGCATTTTGTTCACGTCCTTTTTAATCCCCCTGCCCCCCTTTCAAAAGGGGAAGCCTACCGGACGCAAATTCTGCGTCGCTTTGCGTTTCCCCCTCTGAGAGGGGGCAGGGGGAGTCAAACTATACTCTTTCCTTATTTTTCCTCATGTGGTCCCAACCTTGGGCTTTGATGGGAATGACATGGTTGTCGGGGGTAATCATCTCGGCCACACCCTTGTCGTCGGTCATATAGCCGATAACCGTCACATCCGCCGACATAGTCTGTATCTTCTCGTAGTCCTTTTGGTCGATGGTGAAGAGCAGTTCGTAGTCTTCACCGCCGCTCAATGCCGCCACCGAAGGCACAATTTGGAACTCTTTGGCCATGCGGTCGGTGGTCGGGTCAATCGGGATTTTGTTCTCATAGAGCTGGCAGCCCACTCCCGAATCCTTGCAGAGGTGCATGATTTCAGAAGCCAAGCCGTCAGAAATGTCAATCATCGAGGTCGGTTTGATGCCCAAGGTTTTGAATTGCTCCACGATATCCTTGCGGGCCTCGGGCTTCAGCTGACGTTCGAGTACATACTCCATGCCCTTCAGCTGGGGCTGCATGTTAGGATTGGAGAGAAACTCCACCTTCTCGCGCTCAAGGATGAGCAGGCCGATGTAAGCCCCGCCCAAGTCACCGCTGACGCAAAGCAGGTCGTTCTTCTTCGCGCCGTTGCGGTAGACGATGTCCTCCTCCTTGGCCATGCCGATGACTGTGATGGAGATGACGAGGCCCGTCTTGCTGCTCGTGGTGTCGCCACCCACCATGTCAACATGATAACGCTCGCAGGCCAGGCGGATGCCGGCATAGAGCTCGTCCAACGCCTCGGCGGAATAGCGGCTCGACACGCCCAACCCGATTACAATCTGCGTGGGGGTGCCGTTCATGGCGTAGATATCGGAGAAGTTGCTAACAGCTGCTTTGTAACCAAGATGCTTCAAAGGGCAATAAGTCATGTCGAAATGAATGCCTTCGACGAGCATGTCGACCGAGACAAGTGTGCGGTAGCCTTCGTGGGTAATAACGGCGGCATCGTCGCCGACACCCTTCAGCGAGGATGCATTACGCAAGGGGAAGTCTGCAGTCAGTTGGTCGATGAGGCCAAATTCGCCGAGTTCATTCAAATCGGTCAAAGGTTTGGTATTATTTTCTTGTTCCATAATCTCTTCTTTATTGGCTGCAAAGATACAAAAAAAGCAGAGCTTTCACCCTGCTTATTGTGGTGGTCCCACTAGGGCTTGAACCTAGGACCTACTGATTATGAGTCAGTTGCTCTAACCAACTGCGCTATGGGACCGCAAAAAAGCATGACCAAAGCAAACATTTCCGCCTTTTTTCTTGCTTTTTGCGCTGCAAATTTACAATTTTGCATCGAATTAGACTGAAATTTTCTCAAAAATGAGCGCGAAAATCAAGAACATCATCTTCGACCTCGGCGGCGTCATCCTCGACATCGATGAAACCATCGTATATAAGGAACTCGAAAAGTTGGGCATCAGCACCTCGGAACTGGCTCGTTCAAAGGAGTTTATGGACATCATGAGCAAATTCGACACGGGCATCTACACCGCCCCCACCTTCCGTAAGAAAACGAAAGCTCTCCTCGGACTGGAAAAAATGACCGACCAGAAATTCGACTCCATCTGGAACGCCATGCTTTTGGACATCCCACGCGAACGCGTCGAAGCCATCGAAAAGGTGAAGAAGCATTACAAGATTTTCTTGATGAGCAACACAAATGTCATCCATTACGATTTATATATCAGGGATTTGCAGTTACGTTTTGGCTATAACGAATTTGACGAGCTCTTCAACAAGTCCTATTTCTCTTTTGCCGAACATTTAGAGAAACCCGACCCGCGCTTTTTTGAGCTGATTCTTGACCATGAAGGCCTGCTGCCTGAGGAAACCTTGTTCATCGACGACACGGAAAAGAATATCAAAGTGGCCCAGTCATTGGGGATTCGCATTTATCATATTCGCAGGGATGAGTTGGTTAGGAATTTGTTTGAGAATGGAGTTTTGAAGGAAGGGGTGGTATTGTGAGATTCCCTACGGGAATGGAGAGCAGTATTTTTGTATTCAGCGGCGGCAGGTAACGCTTACAAACCGTATAAGCTAAAAGCCGCCGCATATTAAGTAAATGACATAACTCCATTCCCGCAGGGAATCTAATAATATCTTTCTATCTCACCCAAGATCCTTAAAACCTCCTCAACGGAAAGCGTATCCATCAACCTCATCTTGAATGGCTTAAAGTTTGGTAAACCCTTAAAATAGGCTGACCAATGTTTGCGGATTTCCAATAGCGCGATATGTTCGCCTTTCCACTCGATGGAACGCTGCAAATGAATCTTACTGACGCGCACACGCTCCTTCACATCAGGCAACGGTAACTCCTCCCCTGTTTCCAAGTAATGTCTTATCTGACTGAAAACCCATGGGTTGCCGTAGGTAGCGCGGCCTATCATCAAGCCATCTACACCGTAGGTGTCTTTGAAATGCTTGGCTGAGGGGCCATCCACCACGTCGCCATTGCCGATGATGGGGATGTGCATCCTAGGATTGTTTTTCACGGCTCCAATAAGAGTCCAGTCGGCGGGCTCGCTGTATTTGGTGGTGCGCAGGCGGCCGTGGATGGTCAAGGCTGCGAGGCCTACGTCTTGCAGGCGTTCGGCGATGTCAACAATTTCGCGGTGCTCATTATCGTAGCCGAGGCGGGTTTTTACTGTCACTGGAGTGTTCACCGACTCCACCACGGCCTTGGTGATGGCCACCATCTTGGGGATGTCGTTCATGATGCCCGAGCCAGCACCTTTCGAGGCCACCTTTTTTACGGGACAGCCAAAATTAATGTCAATTATATCAGGGTGGGCGGTCTCGGCATAACGTGCCGCCTCCACCATAGGTTCAACGGCATTGCCGAAAATCTGAATGCCCACAGGACGCTCAAACTCCTCGAAATCAAGTTTTTTAATACTTTTCACCGAGTCGCGGATGAGGCCATCGGCGGAGATGAACTCGGAGTAGACCACGTCGGCACCGAACATCTTGCAGACATAGCGGAACGGCGGGTCCGACACGTCTTCCATCGGGGCGAGGAGCAGTGGATAATGCTCGAATTCGAGGTGGGCAATCTTATACATTGAGGTTATTCTTATTGACTCGGCCCTTCGACCTTTCGACGAGCTCAGGGCTCAGGGACCTCGCTTTTTTCGATTGCAAAAATACAAAAAGTGTATCTTTGCAGCAAAATCTACCATTATGCAAGACAATTTGTTTACCGAAAACTTGAAGCAGTCCACGGGAATGCGGCTGTTATTATTTCTCATTATTCTGTTAATCAGTAGTTTAATCGGAGTCGCCGTGGCAGCCGTTTTTATGTTTTCTGGCGATAATGGACTGCGCCTCGCGCAAGGGCTTTCGTCCATATTCATGTTTGTGGTGCCTCCCATCGTCTATTATTACATCACGCGCAAATCGAACCAGTTACAGGCCTTGGGCTTCCGTAAGATGGAACATCCGTGGCTGTTTTTGCTCATCGGTGTCGTGCTGATGTTTATTGCCACGCCGGTCACTAGCCAATTAACCAAATGGAACGCTGCCATGGACTTGGGGCCCGCTTTCTCAAAACTCGAGGAATACCTGAAGATGATGGAAGAAAGCACTGAGGCTGCACTCGAAAAAATAATCAACACTGATAGTTTTGGAGGTCTGCTGCTTAATCTTTTAATTGTCGCACTGATTCCCGCCGTAGGCGAAGAACTGACTTTCCGTGGCGTGTTGCAACAGTCGCTGACCCGCAGAATGAACCCGCACCTTGCCATCCTCCTTTCGGCGGCCATCTTCTCCTTCATCCATTTCCAGTTCTATGGCTTCCTGCCTCGCATGTTCTTGGGCATGTTGTTAGGTTATATGTTCTACATCAGTGGCTCGTTGTGGCCCAACATATTGATGCATTTCGTCAACAACGGTTTGGTTGTCGTGCTTTATTACCTGAACAACAAAGGCATCATCAACGTGGATGTGGAACATTTCGGTGAAGACTGGAGCATTTGGCTCTGTGTGGCGAGTGCCGTGGCGACCATCGCGCTAATTGTCTGGAGTTGGAAAAAAGCACAGCCAAAGCAACCCACCGAGGCCACTCCCATTGCTCCGTCTACAGAAAACGATTAAAGGAACTTATCCAAGAAGATAAAAGGCATCAGCGATTCGACGCCGTCGAAGACCATGACGGCACCCGTATCGCCTTGGCAGAGCACACGCAACGGGCGTTTGGAGAACTGCTCCACCTCCACCATCACCTGGCGGCAAGCCCCGCACGGGGCGACAGGTTCGTCGATGGCTTTCGTGTCCGACCATGCCGCTAAGGCCAAAGCTTCGATGGGCACGCCGGGATATTGTGCCATAGCCCCAAACATGGCTACGCGCTCAGCACAAAGGCCGCTGGGATAGGCCGCGTTTTCAATGTTGTTGCCCAACACGATGGCGCCATTGGCCAGTCGAACCGCTGCACCCACATTGAATTTGGAATAAGGCGCATAGGCATTACGGGCTGCCTCATGGGCACGACGCATCAACTCAGCATCCAGCTTCGGCAGTTCTTCCATCGAATCATAAACCTCGTAGGGACAAATAAACTGTTCTTTCCTCATCTTGGCTTAGTTTTCATACATGATGCTGCAAAGATAAGGAAAATTTCATTACTAATTGACATCCATGCTTTTTTGTGGGGCAGCAAACAACAGCAAAGCTTCAAAGAATGCGAATAGTGTGGCACCGGCTTGGGTCTCTAAAGTGTCCTCGGAAAACATCGAGAGCAGCATGATGCAAAGGAACACCACATACAAATAAGTGTGATTCCGCTTCGACGAAAACCAAGGATAAAGCAGGACGAACAGGAAAAATGCCAAGCCCACCAGACCGAATGCCACCGCAATGGCAAGATATTGATTGTGAGCGCGGAAACGGTATTCCTCTTTCAACGGGGAATGAATCTCGTCGTAAGTTTGAGCAAAGGTCTGCGGCACATCACCCGTACCCACACCAAACCAAGGATGCTGCCCGATGATATGGCACGAGGCCCGCGTGAACTCTATGCGCTGCGAGAGTGAACCGCCATTGGGATTGTTGAAGCGACGGTAAAGATTATATTCAAACAAGGTCGAAGAAAGTCGCGAATGCAACCCTGGATGCTTCCAATTATTGTAGTTAGCCACACCTTGCTCAATGTTGTGAATATCTTCATCGGTCAAGGCCATCACACCTTGGGCATCTTTGCGGAGGTCTTTGGAGGTTAGATACCGCGCCAAAGTAGCTTCAAGATTCTCGCCGTTGGCGGTAGTGCCGTCAAAAGGCAAGTCGCTACGCTGTGACCATGCCTCCTGTAATTCGGTGCGACAAAAATACAACCCCACATATTTACCGTCCTCAACGGGATAGCTTATCGTGTCGTGCCAATAATAGTTGCCTTGTGCGGTCTTTTTTTCCAATGTGCTGAAATCTATAGGCTTCACCTCCATTATCGGCTTGACGGTACGCAAGGCCACCAAAGCAGCAATTGCCAACAACAATAAGGCCGCGACACCGATCCCAATACGCCATCCCCTACCCTTTTTCCATCGCAGGAACGCGTAAACGGCTGAAACGATGACGACTGCGGCCAGAATCACATAGCCCGACAGGGATTCGAAGATGTAGATTTGGTAGATGAACCAAAACAAAAGGAACCATTGAAGGAAACGGTCTATGGCTGTTTTTAGGCCGAATGCAGGGATGGAGTTGGACGGCCCTTCGACCCTTCGACCCTGCTCAGGGACCACAGGCTCAGGGACCTTTGCTTTTACGATGTACCAGCCGATTATTGCAATACAAAATACGATATTTAGGCAGAACCGGATATGGCTGATAAAATGGGAAATCTCACGAATGTCTTCATAATCGTGTCGCCAGTAGGATGCGCTGCTGAACAACGTGGCGATGAAAACCGACAGCACATAAACGAGCATGACGAAATCGAAACGCTTGCGGTCCAAAGGCTCCATGCTTGACAGGACAAAGGGCATGACAAGAATGGGTAGTTTGACGCGGAGGTCTTTTAGGGCATATTCGAAGTCGGAGGTCCATAGTAGGCCTACTACGTGCATGAGGTAGAAGGCTACTAGGAGAAGAGCGGCTTTGTTGTGGAAGAAGCGGGAGAGTTTGTTGTTGATGGACTTTGTACAAAGTCCATCAACAAACCAGACGAGGGCCAGCCAGAACTGAGACATGCCCATGAGGAAGGGCGAGAGGGTGAGGCCGACGGCCACCATCAACAAGCCCAAGAGATAGGCTTGGTTCAGATAGGGTCGTATGGAAGCCTGCGAGGTCATCACTTGCCGCTCAAGATGCTATGGTATTCGTCCTTGCCGTTGGTGTTGAGCAGGATTTCAAAGGCGCGTTTCAAGTCGGGGTCGTCTTTCAGAGAGGCAACGATGCGGCCTTTCTGATAATAGTAGCGTCCCACAATCTCTGAACGCAGCAGTTCCTCAATGTCCTTACGGTTGCTGAGTAAGTCATTGGCCTTTTCGGCAGCGAGGTTCTTTTCTAGCTGATCGATTTGCGGCTGAATCTGGTCCAAATAACCTTCTTCCTTAGCCGTTTTCTTCAGTTTCTCGATGGCTTTCTCGCTCTCGGTGGTGTAAGTAAAGTTCTTGTCTTTCACAAACTTCATGAAATCCTGATAGGTAGCCTCGTCGATTTGGAAACGGTCTGCTGAATCGATACTCTTGTGCTCGCTGTAGAACTTGTTGGCATAGTCGAAGATGTAGTTTTTACCATAAAGATAAGCTGTCACTGTGGCATAGGGGTCGCGTTCGACCTTCACATCCGGGGTAATGCCGTGACCTTCGTAGACTGTGCGACCTCCAATGGTCTTAAAGGCCTTGCCGAGGGTATCGTTTTTCGTCTGAGTAGTGTCTTTCTTATGCGAGTAGTCAATCTCCTGGATGCAGCGACCGCTGGGGATGTAATAATGCGCCACCGTGACCTTCATTTGTGTGTTATAGCTCAGCGGTAAGATATTCTGCACCAATCCTTTACCAAACGTCCTTTGTCCGATGATGACACCGCGGTCGTAATCTTGAATGGCGCCTGCCACAATCTCACTGGCCGAGGCACTATTGCCATCAACGAGGATAGCCAACGGAATCTCCAAATCCACGGGGTCGTTGGTGGTAGGATGCATGCTATTGGCCGTGGCAGCCTTGCCTTTCATGGAAACGACAGGCTTTGCTTTGGGAATGAACAAGTTGACGATGTCGACAGCCTCGTTCATCAGACCACCGCCATTGCCGCGCAAGTCGAGGACAAAGCCCTTCAACTGACGGTCCTTGCGCATCTCCATGAACTTCTCTTTCACCTCCCTGGCAGCATCACGGGTAAAACCACTCAACGAGAGGTAAGCGATGCCATTGTCGAATACCTTATAATAAGGTATGTTGTCGATTTTCACCTTCTCACGTTTCAACTTGATTTCCAAAGGCTTCTCCTGACCATACCGCTTGATTTTCATCGTCACTTCGGTGCCAGGCTGTCCCTTCAGCAGGTTGCTGACCTCTTGCGTGTTCTTCTTTTTGCAGTCCACGCCATTCACCTCAAGGATGGCATCGCCAGCGATGATGCCTGCTTTCTGTGCAGGCCAGCCATAGTAGGGCTCGGAGATACGGGTGAACTCACCGTCATATTGAATCAGCGCGCCAATGCCGCCGTATTCGCCCGTGGTCATGAACTTGGCATTCTCGATATCCGACTCGGGGATGAAGACCGTGTAGGGGTCGAGGCCGTCAAGCATGGCTTTGATGGCCGTCTCGTTGAGTTCGCCCGGGTTGATTTCGTCGACATAGTTGAGGTTGAGCTCGCGGAGGAGGCTGTTGTAGATGTCGAGGCTCTTGGCGATTTCGAAGTTGTTTTGTTTCTCTTGGGCGAAGAGGCCGAGAGGCAGTAAAAGTGCTAAGATGAAAGCAGCTAGCGATATTTTCTTCATTTTGTTCTATTTGTTTTCAATTACTATGTTTAGTTTCCCCTTCGGGGAATGGAGTTCTGTTCTTATGTATTAAGCGGCGGTATCAACAAGTTACCTCTTTGTAGCAGTTCAAACCGCCGCGGTTAAAAACATGACTCCCCTCCATTCCCCGAAGGGGAATCTCATTCACGGGACTGGGTCGTAGCCACTGCCGCCCCAAGGGTTGCAGGAGAGGATGCGCTTGAAAGTGAGCCAGCCACCTTTGAAGAAGCCGTATTTCTCAATAGCCTCGATGCCGTAGTTGGAACAAGTGGGCGTATAGCGACAACTCTTCCCAAGCCATGGCGACAAGGTCACCTGATAGAGCCTGATCAGCAGAATCAGCAACTTAGCGGGCAGTTTTGCTATGCGCTTCATGGTTAGTAAGCTGAGTCGAACTATAGTTTTTTACAATCTCTTGAACGGCTTTCTTCGTCTTGGCCAACATCTCCTCGTAGCTGTGGATGACCGTAGCCGTATAGACTAACGCGACATCCACCGAAATATTATCCCTTTGGCAGATTTCGTATAGCGGAGCCTTGTTGCGCCTCCATGCTTCACGCATCAGACGTTTCACACGGTTGCGTTTGAAGGCATGATGAAAGCGTTTTTTGGAGACGGAGACCAGTACCCGCACAGTGACAGAATGGCTTTCATCATGTCGAAATAGATAAACGACCCGATATGGATACACACTGACGCCACGCCCCTTGTCGAAAAGCGCCTGGATGTCGTTTTCTTTACAGATTCGTTCGTATTTTGGGAGTCCCTCCGTGGCCGTCATGGCTTGAAACGCTTTGGAAGACAGGAGGTTTACTTCTTCTTGCTCTTTTTCTGTTCAGCAACGATATACTCCTCGATGGCCATGGTCATAGAGTGAGCTGTCTGTGTAGGTGCACGGAAATTGAGTTCAAAACCAGCGTCGATGATGGCTTGGCATGTGGCATCGCCGAAGCCACCGATGGCCACCTCTTTCTGTTCGAAATCGGGGAAGTTCACTTTCAGCGACTGAATACCCATGGGGCTGAAGAAGACCAGCATGTCGTAGTCACTGATTTTCACCACATCCTTCAAATCGGCGGGAACGGTGCGGAACATCACGGCCTTGGTGAAGTTGAGCTTGGCAGCGGTCAGCAGGTCGATTGTGGCATCGGAGCTGATGTCGGAGCAGCAGTAGAGGTATTTCTCGTCCTTGTGCTTCTTCATGATGTCGATAAGGTCATTCAGTGTCTGGTTGCCGTAGAACACCTTGCGCTTGCGGTATTGCACATAACGTTGCAAATAGAAAGCCGTCGACTCGTTGATGCAGAAATACTTCAAAGTCTCTGGAACAGCGTAGCGCATTTCCTTAGCCACTCTGAAGAAATGGTCGATGGCATTGCGACTAGTCAAGATAATGGCGGTATATTCCGGGAGTTTGATGTGTTCTTGACGGAGTTCGCTTGCCGTGACATCATCGAGCTTGATGAACTTCTCGAAAGTGAAGTTCACACCGTATTTCTTCATCATGTCGGCAAAAGGCGTCTTCGAAATGTCAGCAGGCTTGGGTTGCGACACCAAAATCGACTTAATCTTCATCTTTTTCTTCTCTTTTAGAACGTCTAAAATACTCAATTATTCCTCCATCCAAGCATCCTAACTCGCTAAAATACAGCTCCCTGACTAAAATAACGCCAACCTGCGGTCACGAGGGTTGCAATGGGTGCGATTTCGAGGGCGCAAAAATACAAAAAAATATAAAACGAAGACATTTTTGTTGCAATCCGAGTCTCAATTATGCCCAAAACAAGCCTGAAAACTGCCGCTAATCCCAATAAACCAAAGCCAATCCACACAAAATATTTAATTGGATTATAAATCAAAAGTAGCACGAGAGGAATCATTGCGATAAGCGTGAAGATGGAAATGGAAAACTGGACGGTCATCTGCCGGTCGACAGTATCGCGGGTGTTGAAAAGCCAGTTGACAAAATGCAGCATCAGATAGCGGAACAGTACCCAACCCGCCACGCAGGCACAGAGCGTCCAAAACATCGGCCAATTGTTGTATTTCAGCACATCGTGTGAGAGTATCACACAGCTTTTCTGCACAAAAAGGGCAATGAGCAGGATATAGCCCAACGTGAACGAGACACAAAGGAAGCTACGCAATGGATTCCACTCACGCAACAGCTGGTTGGTGTGGGCCACGCCACTCGGCACCGACAAGACCTGACGGAACTGACGCGGATAAAGCTGCTTGTTAATCACGATAAGCAACAGCATCAGTCCCAACAGAGCGAGATTCCAGCCTTGAAAGATTTCGTAGCTCATGCGTTCCAAGGGCATCAGCGTGCCATGGAAACCCGAAGTGATGAAGCTCGGCACCACGCTATCGCGGACAACAGAATCAACAACCTGCACTGAATCAACAGGTTGAACTGTATCAAAAAGGGGATTCCTATAGAATATGTCGGGGTACTGAGGCATGAAATGCTCGTTTTTGCGCTGCAAAAATAATGGATTATTTGCAAATCAAGGCAAAGTTTTCCTAACTTTGCAGGTCTATTCTTTGAAATCAACAATTAAACAATAATCAATCAACAATTAAACATCACAAAATGGACTTAATGCAAGAAATCATTGCCAATGCCCAAGCCAACAAGCAGCGCATTGTGCTCCCCGAGGGCGATGAGCCCCGTACCTTGAAAGCCGCCGACCAGCTTCTGGCCGATAACGTGGCAGATATCATCCTTATCGGTCCCGCCGAAAAGATCAAAGAGATGACCGCTGAGTTTGGTCTGAAAAACATCGACAAGGCCCGCATCATCGACCCGAAGAACAATCCCGACAAGAAGAAATATGCCGACCTGCTCTACGATCTCCGTAAAGCCAAAGGCATGACCCCCGAACAAGCCGACGAGCTGGCTCAGAACTTCATGTACCTCGGCATCCTGATGGTCAAGGCTGGTGAGGCTGACGGTCTCGTCAGCGGTGCCCGCAGCACCACGGGCGACATGCTCCGTCCCGCCCTGCAGATCATCAAGACCGTTCCTGGTGTGACCTGCGTTAGCGGCGCGTTCACGATGTTCCTGCCCGAGGGATGTCCTTACGGCACCAATGGCCGCATGGTCTTCGCCGACTGTGCCGTCACGCCTATGCCGACCGCAGAGCAACTGGCCGAAATCGCCATCTGCACTGCCGACACCGCCAAGGCCATCGCTAAGATCGACCCTATCACCGCCATTCTGAGCTTCTCCACCAAGGGCAGCGCCAAGCATGAGGTGGTCGACAAGGTCATCGAAGCCACCCGTATCGCCAAGGAACGTCGTCCCGACCTCCTCCTGGACGGTGAACTGCAAGCCGATGCCGCCATTGTGCCGTCAGTCGGTTCGAGCAAAGCCCCAGGCAGCCCAGTCGCCGGCAAGGCCAACACCCTCGTGTTCCCCTGCCTCGAAGTGGGCAACATCGCTTATAAGCTCGTCCAACGTCTGGCTGGCGCCGAAGCTGTCGGACCCGTACTGCAAGGCCTCGCCAAGCCCTGCAACGACCTCAGCCGCGGCTGCTCAATTGACGATGTTTACAAACTGGTGGCCATCACCTGCAACCAGGCTATCGCACAGAAACAGAAATAATTCGCTTGTAGAGACGCGATTAATCGCGTCTCTACCAACACAATAATCAAAATAACAACCATTCAACATGAAAATATTAGTCTTAAACTGCGGCAGTTCCTCCATCAAATACCAACTGCTGGAAATGGAAAATGCCAATTCATCGCGCCTGCTGGCCAAGGGCTTGCTCGAACGCATCGGCCTCGAAATGGGCGAATTCACCCACAAATACAATGGTGAGAAATACTATGAGCAACTCCCCATCCCGAACCATACCGAAGGCATCAAGCTGGTGCTCAAGGCATTGGTCGACCCGAAAATGGGCGTCATCAAGGACCTGAAGGAAATCAACGCTGTCGGTCACCGCGTGGCCCATGGCGGTGAGTTGTTCCCGAAGAGCGTGCTCATCGACAAGAAAGTCATCGAAGGCATCGAATCATTGACCGACCTTGCCCCGTTGCACAATCCTGGCAGCCTGCAAGGCATCCACGCCATGGAAGAAGTGCTCCCCGGCATTCCGATGGCCGCCGTGTTCGACACCTCATTCCACAGCACCATGCCGCCTGAGGCATACCTCTATGCCGTGCCTTACGAATACTATGAGAAATACCGTATCCGTCGCTACGGCTTCCATGGCACCAGCCATAAGTACGTGGCCGAAAAGGCTGCCGCTTTCGTCGGCAAGGACTGGAAGAAATCGAAGATTGTGACCTGCCACCTCGGCAGTGGTGCCTCCATCGCCGCCGTGGAATACGGCAAGTCGGTGGAGACCTCCATGGGCTTCACGCCTGTTGAGGGTCTCGTCATGGGCAGCCGCACTGGCGACCTCGACGTGGGTGTCTTCATGTACATCATGGACAAGGAAGGCTACACGACCAAGGAGATGAACACCTTAGTCAATAAGAAGTCCGGTCTCGTGGGCATCACGGGTGGCAAGCAGGACATGCGTGACGTGCGCGCCGCCAAGGAAGAAGGCGACGAGCGTTGCACCTATGCCTTCAACATGTTCGCCCACCGTGTGAAGAAATACATCGGAGCCTACATGGCCGTGATGAATGGTGCCGACGTCATCGTGATGACGGGTGGTATCGGCGAGAACGCCTGGTTCATGCGTGAGGCCATCCTCGAAAATATGGAAGGCCTCGGCATCGAGTTCGACCCGACGATGAACAAAGAGACCATCGGCGACGCTGGTGTCATCAGCACGCCCAACTCCAAAGTCACTGTGGTGGTGTATCCTACTGACGAGGAGTTTGTGATTGCTCAGGATACTTATAACCTCGTGACGAAGTAAAGCTTGATGAACGGAAAAGGGCGCCGCGGCGCCCTTTTTTTGTTATCCCCTGTCGTAATGTGGCATATCCTCCGGCAGGATGATGGAGAACTCAACGAGACCCCCGACGATTTGCTTGGCATCATCCTCATACCATGGCGTCTGATAGATGAGCTTTTTCTTGCCTTTCTTGGAAATCGTATAGACATTGGTCGCGGCATCATCAAGCAAATGCTGTATGATTTGCCGAGAGCGCTCATTGTGGCATTTCATCAAATCGCGGCCTCGTGCATCACCGTTCACCTCAAGTGAACTGTCGTTCTGATATAAAATCTCGCCGTCTTTGGCACTAATAGTGATGGCTATATTCAAGCCTTTGAAATAATCAAGTTGGTTCATAATAGATGATTTTGCTGCAAAGATAGAAAAATCCCCCTAGCCCCCTTAAAAGGGGGAAATTTTTCTAACTTTGCAGCGTTTTCTTTTCATAAGGAATGAAAAAACTTTACCAATATATCACCAAATCGTTTTTGGGCACCTTTGTACTCACCTTTTTCATCGTGGTATTCATTTGGGTGATGCAATTCGTTTGGCTATATGTTGACGACTTGGTCGGCAAAGGTTTGGAAATCAAGATTATAGCGGAGCTTCTTTTTTATACCTCCATCACTGCCATACCCATGTCGCTGCCCTTGGCTTTGCTGTTGGCCTTGTTGATGTGTTTCGGCAACCTCGGCGAGCACTATGAATTGGTAGCCATGAAGGCCTCAGGCATCTCCATGTGGCGTGCCATGCGGCCCTTATTGACTTTTGCATTGGCTCTCAGCGTATTGGCCTTCTTTATCTCCAATAGCCTCATCCCTATTGCCACGCTCAAATGGCGCACCTTGCTCACCGACGTGCAACGGCAAAAGCTAGCTTTCAACATCAAAGAAGGGGTGTTTTACAAGGACATAGACAACTTTGTCATCTTCGTGGAAAAGAAAGGCAAAGATGGAAGCCACATCTACGGGGTGAAAATCTACGACCACTCTGACCATTACGGCAACACTAAAATCATCTCGGCCGACTCGGGCATGATGGCGATGAGTCCCAACCAGCGCAACATCATTTTTACGCTTTACAACGGCTACAACTACACCGACCTGACCCCTGAAAACTACAAGGAAACGAGACCTTTCGAACGTATGTCGTTCAAGCAGGAACAGATCAAATTCAGTCTGGCCTCGTTCGATTTGACCCGCTCGAGTGAAGACATGTACAAATCCTACCAACAGATGATGAACATCCGCCAACTCTCCAGCTCACTAGACTCACTCGAACGACGCTACGACAGCAAACAAGAAGCCTTTACTCAAGGTTTCTCACGACGTTGGGGCAACTATTACAGCCTGCGGACTGGCGTCCCGCCAGAAGGTATCGTCAATCCTCTTCCCGACAGTATTGCGGCCGATACCAACATCGTCCTGAGTTGGCCATTGCTCGCCCGTTTTGACCAAGAAACACGGAACATCATTATTGGTATGGCAATAGGCAGCGCCCAAAACGCCAAAGACAATATTGCTTTCAACAAATTGGACCTTGGCACACAAGTCGAGAACATCAACAAGCACCGGAAGGAATGGCACAAGAAGTTCACCTTGAGCATCGCCTGTATCATTTTCTTCTTCATCGGGGCACCTTTGGGTAGCATCATCCGCAAGGGCGGACTAGGCTTGCCCGTAGTCATTTCCGTGGTGTTTTTCATCATCTATCACCTTATTTCAACCATTGCCGAGCGCATGGCCGTCTTTGGCGACCTCAACATGTTCCTCGGCGTATGGCTCTCATCCCTTGTGCTGCTGCCCGTCGGCTTGTTCTTCACTTTCAAGGCCACCACCGATGCTGCCCTCTTCGATGGCGACAGCTGGAAAAAATTCTTCCAGAAACTTTTCAAACACCATAAGGTCCCTGAGGTCGCTGAGCACGGTCGAAGCGTCGAAGGGCCGAAACCAAAAGACTAAACCCGCTCATCATGAAAATACTCCTACTCTGCAACAAACCTCCCTACCCTGCCTCGGAAGGCGGTCCCATGGCGATGAACAGCATTATCACAGGATTGCTGGAAGCGGGACATCAAGTCAAGATACTGGCCGTCAACAGCGAGAAATTCAACGTAAAAGAATCGGACATCCCTGAGGAATACAAGAAGAAAACAGGCATCGAACTGATTGATGTCGACCTGAGCATAAGACCTCTGAAAGCCTTCCTCAACCTGTTCACCAAGCGGTCGTACCATGTTGAGCGGTTCATCTCCAAGGAGTTTAGGGATAGGCTTATCGAACTGCTTGAAAAAGAGCAATTTGACGTGGTACAGTTGGAAATGCTGTATATGACTCCGTATGTTGCCGACATCCGTGCCCACTCAAAAGCCATGATTGTGCTACGCGCCCACAACGTGGAACACAAAATTTGGGAACGCATTGCCAAGGAGACGAAGTTCTTCCTCAAACGCTGGTATATCAGCCGCCTAACAAAGACCTTGAAGGAGTACGAACTCAATGCTTTAGAGACTGTCGACGGCATTGCCGCCATCACCCGCAAGGACGCAGCTTTCTTCAGAAAATACTGCTCCAAGCCCATCATTGACATCCCTTATGGCGTTTACCCTGAGGAGTTTATACCAAAAAGTGAGATTGAAGATAAGCCCAAGTTTTACCATATCGGTTCCATGAACTGGATGCCCAACGAGGAAGGCATTCGCTGGTTCATCGACGAAGTGTTGCCCAAAACAGTGGAGAAAGTACCTTGTTTCGTCTATCATCTGGCAGGTCGCAACATGCCTGAATGGCTCACCACATTGAATGACCCGCATGTCAATGTCATTGGCCAAGTGCCTGATGCCAAGGCTTTTGTCGCCGACCATGATGTGGCCATCGTCCCTCTGCTTTCGGGCAGTGGCATCCGCATCAAAATCATCGAGTCGATGGCCATGGGCAAGACCGTCATCACTACACGTGTCGGTGCCGAGGGTATTCTTTATGACGAGGAAGTGAACATCATCATCGCCGAGAACAAAGCCAAGATGGTGGAAGCCATCCGCAGCATCAACGAGAATCCACAGATAGCCGTCAGAATCGGTCAAGCTGCACGCAAACTCATCGAAGAGACCTACGACAACCGCAAAATCATTGCCCGCCTGCTGATGTTCTATGAGCAGATTCGGCCAGGGAGCAAGATTAGTTTCTTGTAATTTTCTTATCTTTGCCCCCTAAATCCGATGAGATGAAGATATTTGTACTCCTGCCCCGCATTCCTTACCCGCTTGAAAAAGGCGACAAGTTGCGGGCTTTCAACCAGATAAAGCAACTCTCCAAGCACAACGAAATCGTCCTCTGTGCCTTGAATGACGATTCGAAAGTCAGCGAGCAAGATGCTTTTCATGCCCTTCAACCCTACTGCCAGTCCATCAACTTCATCAAAATCACCAAGCCCCAAATCGCATTGGGTCTCGTTCGCGCCTTTTTAAAAGGATGGCCTTTGCAATGTGGTTATTTCTTCAACCGCAAGGCTGCCCGAAAAATCGATGCCTTGATCGCCAAACACAAGCCTGATATGCTCTTCGGTCAGTTACTCCGCGTGGCAGAATACATCCGACACAAGAAACTCACAAAAGCCCTTGACTATCAAGATATTTTCTCCTTCGGCATGAAACGCCGCGCCGATGTCGCTTCGCCCATCACTCGGCCTATTTATAATATGGAATACCGTCGCCTGAAACGCTACGAGGCTGCCATCTTCAACGATTTCGACGTGAAGACTATCATCAGCGAGCCTGACAGAGCCTTGTTCCCGCATGAAAAACGCGACAAAATCCTCATCATCCCCAATGGCGTCGACCACGACTACTTCAAACCGCAAGAACACGAGAAACTATACGACCTCGTCTTCACTGGTAATATGAGCTATCCGCCCAACGTGAACGCCGTGGAGTACTTGGCCAATGAGATTATGCCCATCGTTTGGAAGACCCTACCTGAAGCAAAACTCTACATCGCTGGCGCCACCCCCGACCCAAAAGTGAAGAAAGCGGCATCGGATAGAATCATCGTCAGTGGCTGGCTCGACGACATCCGCGATGCCTATGCCCAAAGCCGAGTCTTCATTGCCCCCATGCGTATTGGCACTGGACTCCAAAACAAGCTGTTGGAAGCCATGTCGATGCGCCTACCCGCCATCACCTCACCTTTGGCCAATGCCTCGCTTGGTGCAAAACCTGACGAAGAAATCCTCATCGGCAGCAATGCCGAAGAAATGGCACAAAACATCATCATCCTCTTGACCGACAAGGAAAGGGCTGAACGCATTGCCCAAGCGGGGTTTGAGTTCACAAATCGCGTTTATGACTGGGAAAAGGCAACAGAAAGGATGGAGAAGGCCATGGCTTCCTGTTATTGAACAGAGTACGAGAACTATGTCGCTTTAAGTCAGATAAAGCATCTCTTTACCCCACCACAATATTCACAATCTTCTTAGGCACATAGATAACCTTACGCACCTGCTTGCCCTCAATCCATTTGGCGGATTCAGGTGCGGCGAGCACCGCGGCTTGAACCTCTTCGGCACTCATTGTGACAGGCAGCTCCATGTTGAAGCGCATCTTGCCATTAAAGCTGATGGGATAATTGAAGCTGTTCTCCACCGTCTTGCTCTCGTCGTAAGCGGGGAATGCGGCATTCACCACTGAGGTCTCATGACCCAGCAAGTGCCACAGTTCTTCAGCGATATGCGGTGCATAAGGCGAAATCATAATGGTCAAAGGTTCAAGGATTTCACGCTTGTTGCACTTGAGATCGGCAAGCTCATTGACGCAAATCATAAAGGCCGAAACAACTGTATTGAACGAAATGCTTTCGATGCCATCCTCTTCTTTCTTGATGAGTTTGTGCAGGCTCTTCAGCTCAGGCGCAGTGGCAGGTTCGTCGCTAATGCAGAACTCGTTGTTCTCATTATGGAACAGTCTCCAGAACTTGCGCACAAAACGGAACGTGCCTTCGATGCCTTGCGTGTCCCAGGGCTTCGACTGCTCCAAGGGGCCAAGGAACATCTCATAGAGACGGAGCGTGTCGGCACCGTATTTCTCCACAAGGTCGTCGGGGTTCTGCACGTTGTATTTCGACTTCGACATCTTCTCGACTTCGTTGCCGCAGACGTAAATGTCGTTGCCGTCTTTGTCTTTCTCGAAGATAAACCAAGCGTCTTTCAAATCATCACGCCACTGGCGGAAGGCCTCCACATCAAGGATGTCGTTGTGTACCATGTTGATGTCCACATGAATCGGGTCGCTGAACAGTTCACGGTCTTCACAGTTTTTGGAGATATACAATGGGCCTCCTTTGAAGCCTTCTCCATCAACAAACGTGGGGACTTCCTTGCCAGCAATCAAGTCTTTAATCTTCTGTTCCACCTTGTGCGTGCCTTGTGCACAATCGTTCACCATTTCGATGATGGGTACCAGCAGCAGTTTGTAGCCTTTGCTTTCGGCATACTCTTTCCACGGTTCGGCCACCTTCTCAAGGTTACCCATACGATTGATCTCAACGATGATGCCTTTCTCGGGGCAGAAGAAGTCGAACTGACGGCGACCATCCTTGAAACCTTTAACGAACTCAACGCCCAACCTCTTGTCCTTAATAATATTCCAAAGGTCGTACTCACATATCTTCTCCAAGTTGACGCGATAGACAAAGCTGGAACGGCCTTGAATCATACCTTGGTTGATCATCCTCTGGAAAGGTTCATCCTTGCATGACAAACCAATGTCATATAGGAACTTGCACCAGAAGCGGCTGTAAATCAGGTGACCGGTAGCGTGTTCGGCACCACCGATATAAAGGTCGACATTTTGCCAATAGTCGTTGGCTTCACGGCTGAAGTATTCCTTGTCGTTGTGTGGGTCTTCGTAGCGGAAATAGTAACCACTTGAACCAGCAAAGCCTGGCATGGTGTTGGTCTCGATGGGATAGCCTTCCTCCGTGACCCAATTCTTGGCACGGGCCAAAGGCGGTTCACCCGTCTCGGTAGGTTTATATTCACTGATGGCAGGCAACTCAAGCGGAAGTTTCGACTCATCCATGGCGTAAGGCATGCCATCCTTGTAGTAGATTGGAAAAGGCTCACCCCAATAACGCTGGCGGCTGAAGATGGCATCGCGCAGGCGGTAGTTGGTCTTGCCTGTACCGACACCCAGTTTCTCCAGTTCCTCAATCATGCGCTCAATGGCTTTCTTGACGGTCAGGCCGTTGAGGAAGCCCGAGTTGACCAGCTCGCCGTCCTTGGCATCGAAGCTCTCTTCCCATGTGGCTGGGTCGGTCGGCTCAGTGCCAGGTTTCTTCACCACTTGGATGATGGGCAGGCTGAAATGACGGGCGAAAGCGAAGTCGCGACTGTCATGGGCAGGCACGGCCATGATGGCACCTGTGCCGTAACCCATCAACACGTAGTCAGCAATCCAGATGGGCAACTTGGCACCCGTGATGGGGTTGATGCCGTAAGCACCCGTGAAGGCGCCGCTCACTTTACGCACCTCAGCCATACGCTCACGCTCGCTGCGGTTCTTGGTACGGGTGATGTATTCCTCTACCTCGGCGCGTTGCTCAGGAGTGGTGATTTGTGAAACCAATTCGTGCTCAGGAGCCAGCACCATAAAGGTCGTGCCAAACAAGGTATCAGCACGTGTGGTAAACACCTCTAAATCGATATCTTTACCGTCCACCTTGAAGATAACCGAAGCACCCATGGATTTACCAATCCAGTTACGTTGCAGGTCTTTCACCGACTCGCTCCAGTCCACGGTCTCGAGACCTTGAAGCAGGCGGTCAGCATAAGCCGTGATTCGGAGTTGCCATTGCTTCATCGACTTACGCTCCACGGGGAAGCCACCACGCACGGAGAGGCCGTCGGCCACCTCGTCGTTGGCGAGCACCGTACCCAAGCCCGGGCACCAGTTCACCATGGCCTCAGCTTGATAGGCCAAGCGGTAGTTCATCAGCACCTCTTGTTGCTGCTTCTCACTCATCGCTTTCCACTCGGCGGCGGTAAAGCTCAGCGGCTTGCTCTCGGCCAAATTGAGTCCTTCGGTACCTTTTTCCTCGAAGCGGGCAATCAGCTTGCTGATAGGCTGGGCTTTTTGGCAGCCGTTGCAGTAGAACGAGTTAAACAGCTGGAGGAACGTCCATTGTGTCCACTTGTAGTAGCCTGGCTCGCAGGTGCGTACCTCGCGGTCCCAGTCGTAGGAGAAACCTATCTTGTCCATCTGCTCGCGGTAGCGGTTGATGTTCTTCTCGGTAGTGATGGCTGGGTGAGTACCCGTTTGAATGGCGTACTGCTCCGCAGGCAGACCGTAGGCATCGTAGCCCATTGGGTGCAGCACGTTGAAGCCTTTCAGACGCTTGTAACGCGCATAGATATCGGAGGCGATATAACCCAGTGGGTGTCCGACATGCAGACCCGCGCCCGAGGGATACGGGAACATGTCCAAGACATAGAATTTCGGCTTATTATGGTCAATATCAACCTTATACACTTTGTGGTCGCGCCAATACTGCTGCCACTTTTTCTCGATTTCAGTAAAGTTATAGTCCATACAACGAGGTGTTTTTGCTATTTTTGAAAGAAACTGCAAAAATACAGTTTTTTAGAATGTAACAGCCGCAAATTCTTGACCTAATTGATGGATTTGTTGCAAAATCTGTTGTTCTCGTTCTTGGGAAGGTTTTTTGAATCCATTGATATAGTTACGAAGCAATCCAGCATTAATACCTGCCTTCAATGCAAACTGCCCCACGTTGATTTCTGGATGGGTCAAGAAAAAGCGTTGCAACTCAGAGGGTTCCGCCTCATCGTAAGTGAAACTCTCAAAACTGACATCCACATCCAATTCCCGCCAATGGATGCCGATTGTACTGATTTCATATTCTTCGCGTTCCGAATCAGAAGCCTTCAACAAATCTTTATACCAAAGTAGCGATTGGCGATACGTTTTCCCATCATCGCCAAGGCCATAGAGCCACTCGCCTTCAAACCATATTTTATTGATTTTCATCTTCTTCTGGTTTAAAGATTTCATACCAACGATTGATGATTATATCGGCATTCTCGTGGATGGCGCGTTCAATACGTTTCAAGTCGTTCGCTTTGATGTTATTTGAACTCTCAAAAACGAAGCCTTCCCCATCCCAAACGAATTTGGCATCTCCGTTATGGCCTCTTACATGCACATGAATAGGCTCATGTTCATGAGAAAAGAACATGAAAATAAAACCGTACTGTCTAAATAATTCTGGCATAATCAATTGGTTTAATTACGCCGCAAAGATAGGTATTATTTTTGATTCCCCAAAACGATTTAGACATAAAGCCGCAAAGCCCAGCTTATTTTTATGGGTTTTTAAGGAACGAATTGACTGCGGACAATTAAACATAAAGCACCCGCTTTGACCATCTTTATCACAAAACAATAGGCAGCCTCGTGAGCTGCCTTAGTTTTATAAAATCAATTTTTGATAACATTACTACTCCGACCCTAAAACCTTAGCTTTTTCTTTTTCGTATTCCTCCTGTGTTAGTACACCATCATCAAATAGTTGTTTTAACTCTCGAAGTATTTCTGCTTTTGACTTTGTAGGAGCATCTAAAGGTTCTTTATTCTTTTCCTCAGGCTTGATGGTTGATTCTTTTTTAGGAATTGCTTTGTATGTGATGGTATATAAGAAATTGTCATAATCAATTTTGCTTACTCCTTTTTCTGTCACATCAGGTTTCCACCAAGCGCCAGTACAAGCATCCACCACAACACCCCATGGCAGAGGAATGTAATTAGGTGTAATACCTGTCCAACCAACCAGTGTTCCTACGAAAGCCCACCCACGGAAAGCTTTTTTTGTAAAATGTGTTGTTTCAGGTTCACAATCTTCTTCTTGAACTGTGATATCCAACTTGTTGGCATCTCTCCTTTTGACTAAAAAATTAGCTTCTCCCTGTCCCTTAAACTCACCATTAACACTAATAGATGCATTAGGATGGTTGGGGACTTGAACTTTTGCATTGTATTTTGCACCGCCAATGATTGTTGCGCAACTCGAAAACGAGAGAGCAAATGATGCAAAACACAGAAGGACAAACAATTTCTTCATTAGTTTTCTTTTTGGCTTCCAGTTTCAAAAGCACGGGAATATCCTTTATATCCCATTTGATTGACACAAAAGAAGCGTGGAACTGACTATGTTAGTTCTAAGTCGGAGGTTGTAGGAAAGACCTTTTTCAGAGAAATAATATAGCGTCCACGCTAAAAGCGTAGCCGCCATGCTTCCTCTCCGAAAAGTCTTGAACTTCCTACATTCCCGACTTTGAGACAAGCATAACGCTTCTATAAAACGGACTTGGCGAACCAAATCCGAAGGCAAAAATAGGTAAATTTCAGAATATGTTAGCGAAATGATGGAATTTTTCTAATTTTGCACTTAAAAATGCATTTCTTTTAAGGAAAAAGAAGAAAAAGTTAAGTATTGGCTTGACATTGCAAACGAAGACTTTGCCGTCGCCTAAGAGAAAACCAAACTTTTCAAGCAATGGATACTCCAAAAGTTCTAACTCAAGCTGAGGCTCTTGACATTGTAAGAGAGTACAAGCGAGCGATTGCACCGCTTTTCGACGGTAAGGCCAAGGTGTACCTTTATGGCTCTTACAGCAAGGGGAACGCCAATCCGTGGAGCGACATTGACGTAGCCGTTATCATCCCGACGCTGGAAGGCGACTGGCTGAAACTCTCCATTGCACTCAACCGAAATGTACGCAAAGTGAATCTGCGCATAGAACCTGTTCTAATGGTTGAAAATCAATGGTCACCACTTTATGAGGATGTGATGCTAACGGGCATTGCCGTTTAAGCACAAACAAAATGAATATCCTTATTCAAACAACGTCATCTCTCCCGTAGACTTAAATCTCGTCTTTCCCAAATGCTTGTAAGCTAAATCAGTGCACTCACGGCCACGGGGCGTGCGCATGATGAAACCCTCCTGGATGAGGAATGGCTCGCAGACCTCCTCGATGGTGCCAGGGTCCTCGCCCACCGCTGTAGCAATGGTGTTGACACCCACAGGGCCACCCTTGAACTTGTCGATGATAGTCGAGAGGATCTTGTTGTCCATGTCATCAAGGCCATGCTCGTCCACATTGAGAGCTTTCAGACCAATTTTTGCAATGTCTAAAGTGATAGTGCCGTCGCCTTGGATTTGAGCGAAGTCACGGACGCGGCGCAACAACAGGTTGGCAATACGCGGTGTGCCACGGCTGCGACGGGCAATCTCGAAAGCTGCCGTGTCGTCGATGGGCACGCGCAGAATGCTAGCCGAACGCTTTACAATCTTGGCCAAAGTGTGCGCATCGTAATACTCTAAACGCAAATTGATACCAAAGCGCGAACGCAAAGGTGCAGTCAACAAACCACTACGAGTAGTGGCACCAATCAAAGTGAAGGGATTCAGCGTAATCTGGATACTTCGTGCACTCGGTCCTGTCTCCAGCATGATATCAATGCGGAAATCCTCCATCGCAGAATAGAGATATTCCTCCACCACGGGACTAAGGCGATGAATCTCATCAATGAAAAGTACATCGTTGGGTTCAAGGCTAGTAAGCAAACCCGCAAGGTTGCCGGGCTTGTCAAGCACAGGACCCGAGGTCATCTTCATGCCAACACCCAATTCATGCGCAATGATATGCGACAAAGTCGTCTTACCCAAGCCCGGAGGACCATGTAAAAGGGTATGGTCGAGGGCTTCGCCACGCTGCGCTGCAGCCTTTACGAAAACGCGCAAGTTGTCAACCACTTGCTTCTGTCCCGCAAAGCTTTCAAACATATCGGGACGCAAGGCGTTTTCGAGGTCTTTTTCGGCCTTCGACAGGTGACTTCCGTTAGCATCAAGGTTGCTGTTCATAGTTTTCTTTTGCGGCACAAAGATACAACTTTCGACCGAAATTTGCATATCATCAAAAAAATGTATCTTTGCAGTCTAAAACAATTTCATCATGAAGCGTATTATTTGCCTCTCCATATTCTTTGCTTGGGCAACCCTTGCATTTGCTCAAAACCATGGTTCTCTGCATATTGACCAAGATAGTCGCATCGAAAGTCTCATCGCCAAGCAACGCTCGCTTTACAAAGTCGACAGCTCCTTCAGTGGCTACCGTATCCATATTTTCAGCGAAATCGGCAACGAGGCCTTAGACCATGCCAAAGCAGTAAAAAGCAAATTTGAGAAGGCTTTCCCCGACATACCCATCTATTTGACTTATGAGGAGCCTCATTTCCGTCTACGTGCCGGCGATTTCCGCAACCGTGTAGAGGCTGAGAAATGCCTTCGCCGCATCAAGCCCCGTTTCAAAGAGGCTTTTGTCACGGCGGACATGATTTACCGACCCAAAATAAATGCAGAATAATAAATGCAGAATGGCGTGAAGCGAGTCCGAAACCATTCTGCATTCTTAATTTTACATTCTTAATTTAAATACTCCTCAACATTACGGACAACAATTCCTAATCTTAAAACAAACGCCTCCTCGGTAGCGAAACCAATGTGCGGCAACATGATAAGATTGGGCGCATCAAACAGCGGATTTTCTGGTTTTAAAGGCGGTTCTGTACCATAAACGTCAGTGGACGCACCTGCAATATTTCCTTGTTTTAAGGCGTTTGCCAAAGCTGATTCGTTCACCACGGGACCACGAGCAGTATTAATTAATATGGAGCTCGGCTTCAACAAAGCGAAGTCTTTTTTTGTGATGAAATCGCGAGTTTCAGCATTCAAAGCAATGTGCAAGGTGACAATATCGGATTCCTTCAACAAGGTCTCCTTGTCTACAAAGGTCACTCCTTCAATTTGCTTTGGCGTGCGATTCCAAGCCAGCACTTTACATCCAAAGGCATTGGCCAACTTGGCCACACGTTGACCGATATTGCCCATGCCAATGATACCGATGGTCTTGCCACTAATCTCGCGCCCAGGCATGATGCCCTTGCGGTTGCATTGACGCGTAATAGCATCGTTTTCAAGCACCTTGCGATACAGGTCAATCATCATGGCAATAGCAAGTTCGGCTACGGCCTCGGTACTGTAACCCGCCGCATTTTTCACGATAATACCGCGACGTTGGCATTCCTCCATGTCGATATGGTCCAAACCCGTAAAGGCAATAGAGAGCATCTTCAAATTAGGGCAGGCATCCAAAAAGTCTTTGCGCAACGGAATGTTGCTCTCGATGATGACCTCCGCACCTTCGGCACGACGTTTCAACTCATCAAGGTTTTCGTTGCGGTCGGGATAAATAACGACTTCGTGACCAGCCTTTTTTAAGCCTTCGCAAGCGGCTTCAATTTGCTGGACTTTCAAGCCTAACGGCTCAAGAAAGACAATTTTCATTTTGCGGCAATCATTTCGATTTCGACCAAAGCCTTCTTGGGCAGTTCCTTCACGGCGAATGCAGCACGAGCGGGATAGTCACCCTTGAAATACTTACCATACACCGCGTTCATCTCGCCAAAGTAGCTCATATCTGCCAAATAGCAGGTCGACTTCACCACATTGTCGAAAGTGCAACCAGCTTCATTGAGGATGGCTTCAAGGTTTTTCAAACTTTGCTCAGTCTGAGCACTGACACCTTCCGGCATTTCGCCCGTGGCGGGATTGATGGGAAGCTGGCCCGAAATAAATACCATTCCGTTGGCCTCAATGGCTTGACTATAAGGTCCGATGGCTCCTGGAGCCTTTGTTGTTGCGTTAACTTTTTTCATTGTTAGTGAGTTTGTCGAATTTTTGTTTCT
>JAEEGH010006201.1_pt1 | contig 29384 bp, 19 predicted proteins | sample 9134181 | NCBI WGS metagenome assembly JAEEGH01 (sample SAMN16246544, study PRJNA631951) | gut metagenome | biome: gut microbiome; feature: rumen; material: DP-attached | host: Bos | place: Iran: Karaj | collected 2018-10 | reverse complement strand
CCTCCGCACGGCGATGCTTTATCCAGCAGTGGCTTTGTTGGCCATTGGCATTTTCATCGGTGCCATTTGGGCCAACGTCTCTTGGGGCAACTATTGGTCGTGGGACCCGAAGGAAGTCTGGGCACTCATCACCCTGCTTATCTATGCTGCGCCATTGCATGAAAAGCTTTGGAAATCCTTCCAGAAACCTATGTTTTTCCACATCTATGGCATCCTCGCCTTCCTCAGCGTCGTCATCACCTATTTTGGCGTGAATCTTATCCTGGGCGGAGTGCACGCATACAACTGAGTAATTCCAGCCTCATTTGTGTTTTTGGTCGCAAAAAGAAACAAAAAATCACTTTCTTTTCGGATGAAGCATTTGTTTTTTTATTTTTGCAACTTTTAAACCACAATCAGTAATATTGAAATTATGAGCAATTATTTTCCTTCGATGCTTCCTGCCGAAGAACTTGCGCAGTTGAAGTACATCCCCACACTTCCCGAATTCGTTACCTGGATTGAGCAAAAATGGGCCGACCTACCCTGTCTTTCCGATACGGTAAATACTTATAGTTACAAGCAAGTTTGTGACGCCATAGCACGCAAACGTGCGCTTCTCAATGACTTGGGGCTGCAAAAAGGCGACAAAGTGGCCATCTTGGACAACACCACTGTTGAGGCTGTCGAGATGTTCCTCGCCGTCACCTCTGCGGGCTTTGTGGCCATCAACCTGCCTTCCATGCTTCCCGCACAAGCCGTCATTGGCTGCTGCATGAAGTTTGGCGTGAAAGTGCTTGCTGCCGGAAAAGACTTCATGGAAGCGGTGAAAGGAGCCCCATGCAAGGTCATCGCCATCACGGATTGCGCCGACCACACCGCTCCCGTAGCCACAGTCGACAAGAATGAGCCTGCTGCCATCTTCTTCACGGGAGGCACAACGGGCGCGCCCAAGGGTGCCGTATTGCCACATCGTGCCTTGATGCGTGGCGCATTGAATGGTGTTTACGCTCCAGGCAGCCAATTGGGACACCATCGTTATGCCAGCGTGCTGCCTCTCAGCCATGTATTTGGCCTGATACGTGGCACATTGTCGGTGCTGTTTGAGGGTGGTGCTTGGTATGCCGCCGCCAATACCAAAGAGACCATCGGCAAGTTCCCAATGATTAAGCCGACCTGCCTTGTGGCTGTGCCTGGCATCTGCGAAATCCTGTTGGGTCTCGTCAAGATGTATGGTGCACCTTTCCTCGGTGGAAACCTGAAGTTCATCATCTCCGGTGCCGCCAACGTTCCTCCGAAACTCATCGGCGAGTTTGACGAGTTGGGCATCAGCCTGTTTGCCGGCTACGGCATGACCGAAGGTGCCAACCTCACCACGGGCAACATCGACGTCAAGGAGAAGCCCACATCGGTCGGAAAGCTCTATCCCGAGCAAGAAGCCAAGGTGGTCGACGGCGAGCTTTGGTTCCGTGGCGACAACGTGTTCCTGGGCTACTATGGCGACCCCGAAAAGACCGCCGAAACCCTGACACCCGACGGCTGGATCAAGACTGGCGACCTCGTCCGCTTCGATGAAGAAGGCTACATGTACATCGTGGGCCGTATCAAGAACCTCATCATCCTCTCCAACGGCGAAAACGTCAGTCCGGAGAGCATCGAAGAGCCGTTCTACAAGGACAACAGACTCCGCGACTGCCTCGTCAAGGAAGACGAGCAAGATGGCCGTCAGGTGATTGCCATCGAGATTCTTCCCCGTATGGAAGAGTTTGGCAACGCGCCTTGGGAAGAGGTGGAAGCCTACTTCAAGGACCTCGTCGGCAAAGTCAACGCCACGCTGCCGAGTACCCACCAAGTCTCCAAAATCACCGTGCGCAAAGAAGACTTCAAACGCACCGGCGCAATGAAAGTTTCACGCAATCAATGATATAAGCCATGCAAAGAGAAGCTATTTTTGAAGAACTGAAAGAGATTTTGAAACTCATCAAGCCCTCAATCGATTTCTCAAACGTCAACGAAGACTCGCAACTCGTCCGCGACCTGGGCTTGGATTCCTTGACCATCTTGCTGCTGAGCCTCGCCATCGAAAACAAGTTCGGCTTCAAGTTTGAAGGCAACCCTAAATTCACCACGGTGCGCGAAGTGCTGGATTACATTGGTGCTAACACAACCCGTTAAGCTATGTCAATCAACATTATAAAGGTGGAAAGTCACAAGCAGATGAAACTGTTTGTGACTTTCCCTTTGAAACTCTACAAAGACTGTGAGAATTGGGTGCCGGCCTTGGAAGGCGACGAATACGACACCTTTAACCCAGAGAAAAACGGCGCCTACGACTTCTGCGAGGCCGACTGTTTCCTTGCCTATCGCGGCAATGAAATCGTGGGTCGCGTGGCTGCCATCATCAACCACAAGGCCGACGATGACAAGAAAATTGTCCGTTTCGGTTGGCTCGACTTCATCGAGGACGAAGAAGTGCTGCGTGCCCTCATCCAAACCGTTGCCGACTGGGGCGCAAAGCGCGGACGCACCGAGATGCGCGGTCCCTGGGGCTTCACCGACATGGACAAGGAAGGCCTGCTCGTGGAAGGCTTTGAACATCTGAGCCCGTTCACCTGCCTGTACAACTTCCCCTATTACGGCACCATGCTGGAAAAGCTTGGTTTCACGAAAGATGTCGACTGGACCCAAAGGACGTTGCTGGTGAGCAAAGAGTTGCCTCCCATGTTCCAATTCACCCATCTGATCGAAGAAAGGTTCAAGGTCCATGTGGTCAACCCGAAAAGCATGAAAGACATGGCTAACCGCTATGGCATGGAGATTTTCCACATGTACAACGAGGCTTTTGCCCCCTTGCATGGCTTTTCTCCCTTGACCGACAAGCAGATAGACGCCTACCTGAAGACCTATGTTCCCATCCTCGACAAAGACTTTGTGGCGGTGGCCGTCAATGCCGACGACAAGCCCATAGGCTTCCTCTTCTGCGTGCCTTCACTCTCAAAGGCAGTGAAGAAATCCAACGGACGCTTGTTCCCCTTCGGTTTCCTCAACATCCTGAAAGCCTTGAAGAAAAACGACACACTCGAAGCCTTGATTATGGGTGTACTGCCTGAATATCAGCAATGTGGAATACCCGTACTGATGTTCAAATACCTGCATGAGAACTGCATCAAGCGCGGAATCGACACCATCATCATGAATCCGCAATTGGAGGAAAACTACAAGGTGCAATCGCTGTTTGGCGACTACAAGACTGAGCCTTTCATGCGGCGTCGTGCTTACAAGAAAGCGATTTGACTGGACCTTAATTCACCTTGATTTTGCCTCCCTGCCGCATAATGGCATCCCACCAGCGGGCAGGAATGATCGCGTGAAGAATCCTTCCACTGATTGAGAAGCGACCTCTACAATAACGTGCCTTGGGTCGGCGGCTGTTGACGGCACGGCTGATGGCCTTGGTAATCACCTTGGGCGAAGAAAGCAAATTGGTCTTATAGAACCAATCCATGTTGTGTGCCCATTGTGAGCCAACTTCCTCGTATGCAGTGCCTTCCGAAGATTCCTTCAGATGTTGGGCTGCGATAATGCCCCAATCGGTCTTGATGGCACCAGGCTCAATCATCACCACGTCGATGCCGTAAGGTTTCATCTCCATGCGCAAGGCATCGCTGAAGGCCTCAACGGAATACTTGGTCACATTGTACCATCCACCCATATAAAACACCATCTTACCCGCTATCGATGAGGTGTTGATGATGCGGCCACTCCCCTGCTTGCGCATGTGTGGCAGCACCAATTGCGTGAGTCGCGCCAAGCCAAAGACATTCACCTCAAGTTGTCGACGCGCCTCCTCCAACGGCACATTCTCGATGGCACCGAAATAGCCGTATCCCGCATTGTTGACCAACACATCGATACGTCCTTCAGCCTGAATGATGGCCTCAACACCTTGAATCATAGACATTTCGTCGGTGACATCCATCTTGAGGACTTGCACACCAAAAGCCTTCATAGGCTCCATCCGTTCAACCCTACGAGCGGCGGCAAACACCTTATGCCCTTGCTGGGCAAGCGTCTGAGCCGTATCAAATCCGATGCCGCTGCTGGCACCAGTGATTAAGACTATCTTTTTGTTATTCATTGGTTTACTCTATAGGATAGGCTTCGTAAATAATGTCGTGCAACGTCGTCCTGATGCCCGTTTTGACCAAAGTGTTGGGCTCGGCATCGGGATAAACTCGATTTGACAGGAAGATGATAATCGTATTGTTCGACGGATCAGCCCACACGAACGTGCCGGTGAAACCTGTATGTCCATAGCCTCTCATCGAACCCGACTTGGAAGCCGTGCATGAGCCTTTCTTGTTGATGGGCAGTTTGTCGAAACCGATGCCGCGTCGGTTGTCGTTGCTCGCCGCAAACGGGGCTTTGGTAAAATAGCGCACCGTCTCAGGTTTCAGATAACGCACGCCGTTGTAGACACCTTCATCCAAAAACATCTGCATGAGAGCCGCCAAATCGTGGGCATTGGAAAACAGCCCTGCGTGACCCGACACACCGCCAAACATGGCTGCTGCCTGGTCGTGGACATCGCCCCATACCAGCTGCATACGAAACACCGTATCGTTCTCGGTAGGCGCAATCTGCTCGCGGGTAAAGTGGCTCAGCGGCTGATAACAGATGTGACTCAAATTCATGGGTATGTAAAACTTCTCGTTCAGATAATCCTCGATGCTTTGGTTGGTGATCTGCTTCACGATTTTCGGCATATAATAGAAGCCCATGTCACTGTAAAGGTATTTCTTTTTCCCCAAAGGCGTCTTGGAGACGGAATCGAAGATTCGAGACTCGTAGTCATTCACGAGGTATAGATTCTCAGCCACCCTAACGTTATGGTTTTCATCGATTTGGTCGCTGTAGAATTCCATCATCGGACCGTTTTCGTCCACCGTCACCTTATAGAATGGCACCCATGCCTTCAAGCCTGCCTGGTGCGTCATGATGTCGATGAGTTTCAACTTGCCGTGAGCCTTGCCTTTCAGGTAGGGAAAGAAATCCGCCAACGTTTTGTTCAGGTCAATCAAACCATCGTCGTATAGTTTCATGACGGCTAAAGTCGAGGCAAAGATTTTGGTGCAAGAAGCGATATCGTAAAGGTCGTCGGGCTGAACGCGATGACCGCCTCCGTATGTAAAGTTACCAAAACACTTGTCGTACACCATATTACCATCTTTCATCACCACAAGCTGACAGCCAGGATAGGCCTTTTTGCGGATACCCAACTTAACTACCGAGTCCAGCTTTGAGACATATTTCTCGGGCATCACGCCTTGAGGCAACCCCACCGTCTGGCCACCTTGAGCCATAGGCATCATTGAAGGCAGCGCATCGTTCAAATAGCTGTTTGTGTTTTCCGGCATCATGGCCACAATGCCGTCGCCACACTTGAACTTGCTCACCGAAACGGGCAACGTCCCATGCGCTTCAAGCTCGCCTGAAAGCAGTCGCACAACAGCATCGACGGCTGGCACTTCGTCCTGATAAGCCACCACCAAACCTTTCACGCTGTTGTTGATGCGAAACATATCCAAGGCGTATGGGCAAGCAAACAAGTTGAGAATCACATCGTTCTGTGCCACCAAACGGTTGAAGAATTTCACGGTTTCATCGGTAATGCCGTAGTTTTTGTTGGCAAACATCGAGGTCTTCTCGATGCTGACCACTACCAAGTCGTAGGCTTCAAGCTTCTTCAACCAGTCCGCCGACTTGGAGGCGATTTCTTCTTTTGTGGTCACGAAGGATTTGGTATCAAAGCCGCGTTCAACCAATCCATTATTCACGTCGTTCTTGGTATTACCAATGGTCACCACAGCGATTTTCTTGTTGTTAACCAACGGAATCACCTGATTTTCATTGCGCAGCACCGTGATGGCCTCCTCATAAAGCTGTTGGCGCAACTCAGTATACGTTTTCTTCTTCAAGTCCGTCAGCAGATTCGCGGTGGAAACAGGTTTGTAGTGGTTGAGGCCAATGCGGTATTTGTAACGCAATATCTTCTTACAACTCTCTTCCAAACGAGCCGCAGCCTTGGAATCACGCTCAGCCGCCGCCTTGATGGTCTTGATGGCAAAAGGCACATTGGTGGGAAGAATCAGCACATCGTTGCCCGCCATGAATGCCACGTAAGGCACACTGTCTTGCTTCACTTTCTCCGAAACGCCTTTCATGTCGAGGCCATCGGTGAAAATCAAGCCATCAAAGCCCATTTCCTCTTTCAACAATTCGGTGACCACACCGTAAGATAAGGAAGAAGAGGTGTTCTTAACTTTCTCAATGGCAGGAAAATACAGATGACCCACCATCGCACCATTGACCCCATTATCAATCAAGTATTGGAAAGGAGCCAACTCGATGTCGCGAACCTCTTCCATCGTGCGCGTCACGGTGGGCAGCGTCATGTGGGAATCGGTGGCGGTGTTGCCGTGACCCGGGAAATGTTTCATCGTGGTTATCAAGCCTTTACTCTGCATCCCGATGGCGTAAGCCACACCTTTTTCGCCTACTCTTTCAGGATTCTCACCAAAACTACGCATCCCGATGATGGGGTTGGCCGGATTGGAATTGACGTCGACAACAGGCGCAAAATTCACATGGATGCCCATGCGTTGGCATTGTTCGGCCACCTGCTGACCCATCTCATATATCAACTCATCGTCGTTGACAGCACCCAATGTCATCTGATAGGGATAAGCGATGGTGTTCTTGAGTCGCATGGCCAAGCCCCATTCCGCATCGATGGAGACCATAAGCGGCGTTTTGGCAAGCGACTGCCAAGTGTTGGTCTGCTCCACCTGAGCCGTCAAATCGTTGCGGAAAAAGCACACGCCGCCAACATTATACTGCTTGATGTACTTCGCAACATTCTCAAAATAAGGCTTGTCGGGCTGGTTGGCACGCACGCAAATCAGCTGGGCCACACGCTGCTCCGTAGTAAGACTGTTATACACCGAATCCACCCAGCGCGATTCCGCGTCCTGGGCAAAGCACTGTGCGGCTGAAAAAGCCAACACAAAGAGACCTAATAAACGTTTATTGATATTCATATAACTATTTAGTTTTCAAATATTTTATTTATTCTTTCTCAACCAATCATTTAACTCATCCCAATCGTAGGGCTTGCAGACGATGGTCTTTTCGGCATCCACCAAAAAGACCGTAGGCGTTGAAGTGACATGGAAATCCAAAAAGGCCTTTCCTTCCCAACGCAAATCGTCATAGAAATGGTATCCGGGCAAGCGCATTTTTTTTACCGTTTTAGTCACATCGTTCTTATCCTCTGCCAAGGCAAACGTAACCAATTCAAAATCAGACTTTAAATCCAGATGTTTTCGAATCTGAACCAAGAAATCATGACAATACTCACAGTCAGTCGACCAAAAGACCACGATGATGCGTTCCGCTTTTGAATCATACAAATGATACAGCCTCCCATCGATGGCAACACCTGAAAAATCAGGTACTTTTGCGCCGACTTTCACCTTTTGATAAGGCTCTGTGATGGAATCAAGGCGAAGTCCTTCCTCCATGGTAATCTCACCCTCAGCGAGTTGGGGATAGTTCAGAAGGTAATCCGTCACCTGGTCACGACCCATCGCATCATATCCATTCAAGGCAAAGTCAAGGATGAACTCATACATCCTCATGTTGACCTTGGCCTTATTGAGGACAAATCCCAAGCCCGCAATCGACAGACTATCAAAGTGTTGCTCGTCGCCATCGGTGAAAGAATAGAAGAAAACTATCAATTGGTCACTGAAGGATTTGGAGGAAATCAACGTGGTGTCGCTGAAATCCGTGTCTTTCCAATAATCCGCCATCGCTTTGCTTTGCGCTTGCGCCGTGAAGGCTGAAAACGCAAAAACCAACAAAGCAATGATATGGATTATCTTCTTCATTTTCTTTTAGTTGTATTACTTTGTCAAATATCCAGCTTCAATTGTATGGCCATGTTGAAAGTCATGCGATGCAAAGGTGTGGTCCCGTAATCGGCAATGGCTTGCTTGTGTTCCAAAGTGGGATAACCCTTGTTTTTCTTCCAGTTGTATTGAGGGTATTGCTCGTCATACTCCTTCATCATCAAGTCACGGGTGGTCTTGGCCAAAATGGAAGCCGCTGCAATCGATTGGTATTTGGCGTCGCCTCCCACAATACAGACGTGCTTCACCTTTTTATAAGGATTGAAACGGTTGCCATCAATCAGGAGCAACTCAGGTTGAAACTTCAGTTGATCCAAAGCCCTGTGCATCGCTAAAAATGAAGCATTTAGGATATTGATTTTGTCAATTTCCTCAGGCGACACAATCCCTACACCATACGACAAGGCCTCCTGCATCACCAGCTCCCGTAACTGCATCCTCTTCTTCTCCGTAAGTTGCTTTGAGTCATTCAGTTCCGGGTAATCCTTGCCCTTCTCCAAAATCACGGCAGCTGCCACCACCGGACCAGCCAGGCAACCTCGCCCAGCCTCATCGCATCCCGCTTCAACCAAATCCGAATAATGTGAAAGCAACGACATGACTTACAACCATTTAAAGTAGTATTGATTGGCAAACACCAACATCATGAACAGGGTCAAAAACAAATTGGCCCAACCTGTGTTGCCCAAATAGGAAAAGCCATAGGCCACAAGGACGGACAACACAATGAAAATCAAGCCGTTCATCAATACATTGCCACCAACAAACAGCAGGAACAAGGCGAAGAAAAACATGATGGTCACCATGGAAATCTTGGTTCGCACAGCCACCGTTTTTTCCAAATTCGAATTGTTGCTGCCATAAATCAAGAAGAGGGTCGGAACGATCAACAAAACCAGTAAAGCAATGGTTCTCAAGTTGAAACTAGCCACCGACAGACGGAAAGTAAGGAAATAATCCCGATACCCTGCCCACACGGTTTGCAAGTTGCTGAACAGGAAGGCACCGACAAAAAACAGGAAATAGACAGCCAAAAAGCCCAAGAGCGGAATGAGTTGCAGCCTCAGTGAGCCTTTCTTTGCGATGGGAAGTACAATCATCACCCACAAAATCAGCACGATAGACGGGAAATAGCACATAGAGGCCAAAGCCACATAAATCCCAACTTTGAGCAAGTTTAATTCAGGATTGGGCATCAAATAAATCTCAAACAGCCTGTCAATAGCCAACAAAATAAAGGGAACCGACAAGACAAAGGGATAGAAATTGGTTTGCGTCCTCGTGAGGCTCATCAGCAGCACGAAGACGAAAGCACCCATGGTACTCACCTTGCCCACAATCTGGCTTTTCACCATTATCACGTTGAAAATCAAGGCCTCAAATGCCAGCAACAAAAAAGCTAACGCATGTTGGGCAATGGGTGAAAAATCAAGCAAGTCGTCTATCACATTGAAGATTGGCGTCACGGGACTCTCCAAGCCCATGGTCATCTTTCCCGACACAAAAGCCGGTATCCACAGGGCAATCGCCAACAATGCAATCACCACATACTGAATGGCATAGCTCTGTCTGAAAAACTTAATCATTGCATTCTCATCAAGTCAAGTCCAATGTCATGGCGATAGTTGGCTCCATCGAAATGAATCTTTTCCACCTCACGGTATGCAATACCCCTCGCCTCTTCAATTGAGTGGCCGTGTGCCGTCACCGCGATGACGCGACCGCCCGCTGTGACCACCTGCTTTTCGGCATCAAACGCCGTGCCAGCATGGAAAGCGACGACATCCTTCAAGTTGTCCAATCCGCTCATTCTCATGCCTTTCTTATAGGCTTCAGGATAGCCGCCCGACACCATCATCACCGTGACCGCTGTCATCTCGCTTTTGGCGTAATGCACCTCATTCAAGCGACCGTCGGCACAGGCATCCAACAAGTCGGCGAAATCCCCCTCGATGCGAGTCATCACCGCCTCAGTCTCTGGGTCGCCCATGCGAACGTTGTACTCAATAACGTAAGGATTGCCACCATCGTTCATCAAGCCCAAGAAAATGAAGCCTTTATAATCAATGCCTTCAGCTTTCAAGCCTTTCAAAGTAGGTTTCACAATGCGTTCCTCAACTTGATTCAAGAAATCAGGCGTGCAGAACGGAACAGGCGAAACAGCACCCATGCCGCCCGTGTTCAGGCCTTGGTCGCCATCGCCGATGCGCTTGTAGTCCTTGGCCTCAGGCAACAACACATAATGCTCGCCGTCAGTCAACACGAAGACGGACACCTCAATGCCTTTCAAGAACTCTTCAATGACCACAGTGGCCGAAGCCGCGCCAAATTTGCCGTCGAGCATCTTGCCCAACTCCTCTTTCGCCTCCTGCAAATCATTGAGAATCAGCACGCCCTTTCCAGCTGCCAGACCGTCAGCTTTAAGCACGTAAGGAGCTTTCACCGATTCAAGGAACTTGTAGCCCTCGTCAAGGTTTTCCTTATTGACTTTGAAGCATTTCGCCGTGGGCACGCTATATTTCTCCATGAAATCTTTGGCGAATGCCTTGCTGCCTTCCAACTGGGCACCACGCTTGTCAGGACCGATGATCTTCACCGATTTCAACGCCTTGTCAGCCTTGAAGAAATCCACGATGCCGTCAACCAAAGGCTGCTCAGGACCGACTACGAAGAGGTTAATCTCTTGCTTCAAGCAAAACTCCTTTACCGATTCAAAATCAGAAGGTTTTACATTTACATTAACACCAACTTGAGCCGTTCCGGCATTGCCTGGAGCGATGAAGACGTGTGCGCCTTCGCTCTGTGCCAGCTTCCATGCCAAGGCATGTTCGCGGCCGCCCGAGCCAAGCACCAATATATTGCGTTTTACTGCGGTAATATGCTGTCCTTGGATTTCTTTCCAGTTCACAGCTTCTTTTCCATTATCAGCGGGATACATTACAATTTGATCCATATTCTATTCTTTTATTGCTTTCATTAAACTATTCCAAATATCATCCGCGGCTTTGTCCCAAGAGAAGTCCTTAGCACGCTCGATGCCTTTTTCAATCAAGGCTTCGCGGACATTCTCATCCAACATCTCCGTCATGCCTTCGGCTATGGAAGCCTCGCTGAACGGGTCCACCAAAAGCGCCGCATCGTCGGCCACCTCTGGCATGGAAGTCACATTAGAGGTGATGACTGGTGTCTCGCACTTGAAGGCCTCCAAAATCGGAATGCCAAAGCCCTCGAAATAAGACACATACACAGATGCCAATGCCGCTGCCGTCACCTCGTGAAGCTTCTCGGCACTCAACCGTCCGGCAAAGACCACCTCATCCTTGAAGCGCATTTGGCTATAGGCTTGCTCTATCGGCTTTGACCACCAACGCTTCTCCCCCACAATCAGCAACTTGACATTGGAGGGCGTCTGACTCTTGAACAAGTCAAAAGCCGTGAACAAACGCGCCAAATTCTTGCGCGGATGCAACGAGCCAACGAACATGAAATAGGGATTTCCATTGGTGTATTTGGCTCGAACGGCCTCTTGCTCCTCATCAGAAATGGGTGCAAACTTCTCATTTACACCATTATAAGCCACGTCAATCTTCTCTGGATTGACACCATAGCACTCCACAATGTCCTGCTTCGAGAACTCCGACACCGTCACGATGCGTTTGGCCTTGCGGGCAAAGCGCGGAAAAAAGGTCTTGTAGTGCCAAAGGTGAATCTTCGGCATATCCTTCGGGAAATGCTCGAAGTTAAGGTCATGGAACTGAGTCACTTGCGGCACATTGGAACGAAGGCTCAGATAGCCATCGGGCGAAAAAAACAAGTCGGGCTTGATTTTCTTCAGTGCCTTGACCAAGGAAAACTCAAAGAACCATATAAAAAGGAACGGGTGCCGTGCCTGAGGAAACAGCACTATGGGCTTCACGTTGTCGCCAAAAAGAAACATCGGGTCGGGCTCGCGGTCGAAGATGAAGTAGAACTCCACCTCGGGATGGCTTTTCACCATACGGCGCAAGGTTTCGTAGGCCACCCATCCGATGCCTTCCAGCTTGTTTTTCAGCAACAAACGCGTATTGACTGCGATTTTCATAGAAAGGGAGATTTCCGCGCAAAGATACTAAAAAATACAATCCAAATACAAGGAGTATAAAACTTGGAGAATACCATCCAGATTCTATTGTAGTACGAACATTTTTTCTATTTTTGCGCTGTCACAAAGTCTATATCTAATGAAGAAGTCTGTCTTACTTGTCCTGTTGGTTGGCCTTTTCACCTACGGATTCGCGCAACCTAAGATTTCCGAGCCGACGTTTCCGAGTTCGGTCAATCTATTCGATTTATATGAAATCGCTTTTCAATTGGGCAACTACGCCAATCCATACGACCCTGAAGTCATCGATGTGTTTGCCGAGTTCACCGACCCTAACGGTCAAAAGCATATTGTAAACGCTTTTTATTACGAGGATTACTCCTTTACAAAGTATAGCGGTTACGAGAAAGCCAAAGCCAACCCCAAGGGCAACGGATGGAGAGTCAGGTTTACGCCTACGCTGACAGGCACTTGGCATTTCGCCCTCCATGCCAAAGACCAGAAAGGTGAGACAGAGATGACATCTTCAGGATCGAAGTCTTTCACCTTCGACTGCAAGGCCGTCGAAACAGGCAAAGGCTTCATTACCAAAGCCAATGAGAGATACCTGAAACGCGACGTGGTCAAGGACGGCCGTCGCCAAAGCCATTCCTTCTTCCCCGTCGGTCCCAACGTGGCGTGGTACCTTTGCAAAGCCTATTACGACTACACGACGCCGATGGGCATCTATGAATACGAAAAGTACATCGACTCACTCTCAGGCAACGCCAACTACATGCGCGTGTGGCTGTCACGTTACCAATACCTTTCCTTGTATGGGCCTGAATACACCCAAGGCACCAAAGACAACCCCGTGGTCTATTTCGACTCCAGCATCAACCAGAAAGACGCAGCCGAATTCGACCACATCCTGCGTTACGCCACCGAGCACGGCATCACCATCATGCCCTGCATCTTCACCTTTGGCGACTTTACGGTGAAAGGCACCGACTCAAAAGGACCTAGCAAATGGGCCTACAACCCTTTCCATACCATACTTGGGTTGAAACAGCCTCATGAGTTTTTCAGCGACCGCGAAGCCCGAAGGATCACCAAAAACCTCTTCCGCTACATCGTGGCCCGTTGGGGCTACTCCCCTCAAATCGTGGCCTGGGAGCTGTGGAACGAGGTGAGCAATATGGACATCGACATCTCCATGAACCGCTACCAACGCAAAGTCAACAAATGGCACAAAGAGATGGCCGACTATGTGCGTTCCATCGACCCCTTCGACCACCTCGTGACCACATCGATGGGCAACCCAACCGAGAAGTGGCAACTTTATGAAACCCTGTTCAATCCGCTTGACTTTGCACAACGTCACAACTACCAAAACATCGACAAGGCCAAGTCGAGCGACCAGTTCTCTTACATCCTCCTCAACCTCACCAATGAAGGCAGGGAACTCTACCCGTCCACACCATTCTTCATCGGTGAGTTTGGTTTCGGCGACATCAGCCATGAGACCTTCAAGTCAAAAGACCCTCATGCCGTCGACCTGCACAACTCCCTATGGTCGTCGCTGTTCTCGGGTGCCATGGGTCCCGCTTCGTTCTGGTATTGGAACATCTTGAGCAAAAGCAACCTGTTCGGCGTTCACAAACCCGTCTATGTCTTCTGCGAAAACCTGCCTATCCCTTCCGCCTCTTTCACTGCGCATACCACGGGAACCAAACAAAAAAGGACACTGTCCTTCCCCAACAATTTGGAGACCTATTACATGATCAACGGTAGCGAAGACACCATCTATGGTTGGAGCCAGGACACGGCTTTCTGCTACCAGTCGCTGCGTCATTTCACGGAAAAGACCAAAAGCAGCCATTTCGAGAAAGATGCCACGGTCGACAGGAAAGGCTACCTCTACACCATGAACGCCAGCAAAAAGCCCCAACCCAGCTCAAACAGCAACACCATAACCCTACCCATCAGCCAGCAAGCCACTGGAACAGAATACGTTGTCAGATGGTTCGATGCGGAAACAGGACTTGAGATGAAGGCCGAAACCACGAAGGCACAAGTCAAGGAAGACAGCAACGGGAAACACCTGTCGTTTGAGTTTCCACACTCCATCAGAGACCTGAAAAAGCGCGTCATCACCAACACTTTTGGCGATGCCGTATTCACCCTTACGACGGTTACTCCTTCCAACAACGCGAGCAAAAACCCATTGCCAACCAAAGTCAAAACGAAAAAAATCAAAAGAAACAACAATTAATATTTATTACTATGATGAAACAAATTAATGACAACAAGAAAATCGGACGCTATCTCCTTTGGGGCGTTTTGGCATTTTTAGCCATTTTGGTATTCTTCTCCTCGTTCTACACCATCCGTTCTTCTGAACGCGGTGTGCTCTCCACCTTCGGAAAGATGAGCGACGAGGTGATTGAGGACGGTCTGCACATGAAGATACCCTTCATCCAGACCATCAAACGCGTGAACGTGCAACAGAAAAAATTCGACGGCAAAGAGGACAGCTACACCCGCGACGTGCAGACCTCTGAGGTGGAATACACCATTAATTATGAATTGGTGCGCGAAAACGTCAGCAAGCTTATGAAGAACGTCGGCGACGACTACCACAACCGCATCGTGGTGCCCTTCATCCGATCGTCCATGAAACAAAGCTTCGGCAACTTTGCAGCCACCGAAATCGTCGAGAACCGTGATGCTGTGCGCCGCGAGATTGAACAGACGCTGCGCCAGACCTTGGACAGCAACTACTTCATGAACATCCAGTTTCAGATTACAAATATCGACTTCGACGACGACTTCGAGACCGCCATCAAGGAGAAACAGGTGGCCGAACAGAACGCCCTGAAGGCCAAGAACGTCACCATCCAAGTGGAGGAACAGGCCAAGCAGACCAAAATCAAGGCACAAGCCGAAGCCGAAGCCATGAGCATCAAGGCGGCTGCCTTGGAGAGCAACCCCAAGCTCGTGAACTATGAAGCCGTGCAGAAATGGGACGGCAAGATGCCCCAATACATGCTCGGCAATTCAGTACCTTTCATTGATTTGAAGTAAGATTAATACAACATACACCTACCACTATGAAAAAACTATTTCTTGTTCTCGCCCTTGTCATGGGCGTTTTCCAATGGGCTTTTGCCGCTCCTCTAAAGAACATCCCCGTTCGCCTCACCCAACCCGACGGCCAAGTCATCGAATGCTTTGCCTCGGGCGATGAGTTCTACAACTACGTGCACGACGCCAAAGGCTTCACCTTCGTGAAAGGCGATGACAGCTACTATTACTATGCCATGCACGACAGCAAAGGTGAGGTGGTCGCCTCTCCATACCGCGTCAACAGTGTCGACCCTGCTTCTGTGGGACTGCAACCTTACGTGAAGATTTCCGAAAAGGAATATCTGAAACGCCGCCAGGAGCGCGAACAGCACATCAAGCCCATCAAACGTCCTGCCGACCGTGAGCTGAACCATGGCATCTACAACAATTTGGTCGTCTTCATCCGTTTTGCGGGCGACACCTACCATAACACGACTTTCTCGACCGTCGACTCCATGTTCAACGCTGCCAATTATGAATCCATCTCGCTGCGCAACTTCTACCATCATGCCAGCTACAACAAACTCGACCTACATTCCTACTTTTATCCAGAACCCGACGGGGAAACGCTCCTTTCCTATGAGGACATCCACCCCAAGCAATACTACCAACCCTTCGATCCTAATACCAATCCCATTGGTTATCATGATGAAGATCGCGTTGAACGAGAATTCTCCCTATTGGAAAGAGCCATCAATTATATCGAGGATATGGTTCCCGAAGACCTAAACCTCGACTACAACGGGGATGGCTTGGTGGACAACGTGGTCTTTGTCGTCAAGGGCGAGACGGGTGAGTGGAACAGCTTGCTTTGGCCGCACCGATGGAGCATTTTCGACCGTTATGTGCCGCTCCACAACCTGCAGGTTTTCGATTTCAACCTTCAGTTGGAGCAAGGCGGCTATTTCAACGTCAGCACGCTTTGCCACGAGATGAACCACTCATTAGGTGCACCCGACCTATATCATTACAGCGGCGGCATCGACCCAGTAGGCTCATGGGACCTCATGTGCGGTACCACTGAACCACCGCAACAAATGAGCGCGTACATGAAATACAAATATGGTCACTGGGTGGATGAGATTCCAGTCATCTACCCAGAACCTGACGCTTTCGGCACTTTCGAGCTGGAATCTGTCTCTTGGGAAGGCGGTCGCCGCAACGGCTATATGATTGCTTTGACAAATGAACAATACTTGTTCGTTGAATACCGCGACAAGAGCAATATTTTCGAGAGCCAGATTCCAGGTAGTGGAATGCTTATCTATCGTATCGACACCCGCTTTGATGGTAATGCGGGATGGAACGGTTACGACTATCTTGACGAAGTCTATCTCTTCCGCCCCGGCGGAACCCCCGACGAAGCTGGCAACCTTAACCATGCCAATTTCAGCGAAGAATCAGGAAGAACCAGTTTCAACTACAACACTGACCCTTATCCCTTCATTAACAACCAACCCTATCAGTTTTACGACCCAGGCTTTGAAATCACCAACATCAGCAGAACTGGCGATAGGATGAGTTTCGTTATCAAGCCATACGGAGGAGAGGGAAGCGCACCAGGACCAGACAATTTCGTTGCCCATGTCAACAGTTTCAATCACCAAGTGGAGCTTTCATGGAATGCAAAACCTAACGCTGGCTACTATTATGTATATCGTGACGGCATGGAAATCGCTGAGGTCACCGACACGACTTTCGTCCATCCCTATTCTGAGGCTGATGACGGATACCATATTTACAGTGTGCTCTCAGTTGACGCAGGACTGATGCATTTGTATAGTGCTGAATCCAAAACTTGGGTCATCCTCGGCAACTACGAAAACATTCATCTCTCCATCACTTCCGATTCTCCATACGGCACCAAAGGCGGTGAGTTGGAGGTGAGTTACAGCCTGCCAGAAATGAAGACCGAGTATCTTACCGTCTACGAAGGCACCCAAGCCGAGACTGATTTGTATGTGCCCGCCAACACCGAAATCACTTTCAACTGGAATCCAGGCTTCGACCCTGACAGTGAAGGCATTCACATCATGGCCAAGCATCTCAACGAAAGCGGCGAAGGCACCATTTTTGACCTCAATCATCCCGAAGCAGGTGTGATTGCCACTTATACCGTAGCCGACAATGGTTTGGGCGTATATCCTCCGCAAAACGTGACCGCCGTTTCCGATGGACAGAACGTCCAACTCAACTGGACCAATCCCACAGAGAACCACAATTTCGACATCTACCGTGGCGACAGGAAGATTGCATCACAAGAAGGCTATGGCTACCTTGACGATAAGATCATGCGTTCGGGAACCTACCGTTACCATGTGGAGACCACTCTTAACGGTATTTCGACATGGAGCCCAGAACAAAGTGTGTATGCCAACGTGATGAACTTCTACTGCGAACCGCCCCAAAACCTCGAAGGCACCTATAACGACGGCCAAGTGGAGCTCAACTGGGAAGCCCCTGAGTTCTTCGGACAAGGTCTGTTGGCCTACGACGACAACCAGTTCTTCGACCAAATCGGGTCGAGCAACCACAAGTGGGGCATCAAGATTGAGCCCGAGCTGCTGACGCAATTTGCGGGTCATCCGCTCACGCACATCGAGTTGTTCGATTGCTCCACAGGCCACTTCACCTTCACCGTCTACAATGGCGATGTGGCCAACAACAGCACCACGATTTATGTGCAAGAACGCGATATGGAAGCCAGCTACGAGTTTGTACGCTTTGCCTTGGACGAGCCCGTCGCTTTCGATCCCACGCTTCCGTTATGGATTTGCGTAGCCACCTCAAACTCCCATGAGCCTATCCCCTGCTGCGATTATGTCGGCGAAGAAAACAGCTGCCTGCTCAAGCAGGGTGCCTTCTGGAAACCTGCCACACAGTTCGGCATGTATCGTTCATGGCTGCTGCGCGGCTACACCAGCCCCATCGACGGCAACAGCGACTTCACCTACAACGTCTATTGGGGACCGGAAGAAGGCGGCGAAGAGCAACTCAGCTTGGGCTACGAGGCCCTCACGTCCACGCAAGCCAGCTACAACACCACTGAGAACCAGCGATACAACGTCACCGCCCTTTGGGATGGCCGCGAGACCGAGCTCTCCAACACCGTTTATCTCGGTCCCAGCGTAGGTATTGAAGAACCCACGGCCCAAGACGATGCCTTAGTGATCTATCCCAATCCTGTCAGCGACCAGCTCACTTTGAAAGGAGAAGGACTGCGCCACGTCACCCTCGTTTCCATCACGGGTGCCACTGTTTTCGACAGCGACATCGCCGGCAGCGGGATGGTGATTGATATGGCAAGAGTGCCACAAGGCCTCTATCTGCTGAGAATTTGCACGGATGAAGGAGTGAAAGTGGAAAAGGTGGTGAAACGGTAACTGTACAGTTTAGCACAACTTGTGCAAACCAAGAAAAGCGAATCCGGCTTGAGTGTCGGGTTCGCTTTTTGTTTTGGATTAGTTTGGCTTCAACAGTGTCCCCGACTAGAAGGCAGCGATGAAGCGCAGCGCAACCCTGCCTATAATAAAACTAATACCTAAACTCCCCCATCACCTCAAAGCTCCTCCCCGGCATGGCGCGCCAGATGACATTCTGGTAGTCCTTGTCGGTGAGGTTGTTGCAACGCAACTCGATGCGGAATTTCTCGAACTGCTTGCCGAGGGCGACATGGTGCAGCACATACGAGGGCAGGTCGTAGGCGAAGAACTCCTGCGCATTGTAGGAGGTGCTGCGGCGACCTGTCACCTCAACAGTGTAGCTCAGGTTCCAGGTCTTCCATTGCGTGTTGAGGAAGAAGTTGGCATGATGACGCGGGATGTAAATGAGCTGCTTGCCATTGGTACCTTGCTGGTGGGCTTTCTCACTCTCGTCGGTAGTGACGGTGAAGACATAATTTCCCGACAGCGTGACCTTCCAATTTTCCTTAACAAAGGCCGCATCGATGTGGTTCTCAATGCCTCGGGCATAGACCTTCGCCACGTTCTCAGGCACCCAGAAACGATACGAGGTCGGCATCCACTGTATCCAGTTCTTCACGTTGGAGAAATAGCCTCCCGAGCGCAGGTCAAACTTGAAAGCACCTTTTTGCAGGCCGTATTTCACGGCCAAGTCAACGGTGCGACCATTTTCAGGAAGCAAATCGGGATTGCCACCAGGGTACCAATAGAGGTCGTTCAACGAGGGGTTGCGGTAGTTGTGGCTGTAGCCTAAGGTGAAACTCATTGCCTTATAGAAAGGCAATTGGTATGAGAAAGTCGCCGTCGGAAACAGGCCCATGGGCTTGCCGTCGGTCCAGTCGTAGCGCGCTGTGAGGTTGAGTTGGGCGCAGTCGAAAGGCTCGCCGCTGACAGCAGCGTATGCCGACAGCAAATTGCGTCGCTTCTCCCCTACATAGTTGTTGCTCCTCACCCGCTCGTTGTCCCATTGCAGCTTGGCTTTCAGCGTCCAAGTCTTATAGAGTTGCTGGTCAAGGTTGGCAATCTGGTGCAGAATCAAGGCGTGATTCTCTGAATTGATAAAGGTGACAGTGTCGTCGGTGACAGGATTGCGTGTCAAGAGGAAGTAGCGTTGGTTTTCCATAAAGGCCGCCGACTTCAATTGCAGGCTGCCCGTCTCCCAATAGGTCTTGAACGAGATGAAGTTACGGGAGAAGTTGTCGCGTGTCCACTCTTCGGAGTTGACATTGAACACATTCGGCATGATAGACGGCAAGTTACGGTTGTTCCATTGGTTCCACGACGACACGGAGATTACATTCTTGCCCAGCATCAGGCTCATTTCGGGCATCACGCCGTAATCGACAAAGTCGGCATTGCGTTGCCGCATCCTCTGGTGAGGAATCGTTGCCAAATTCTCATACTCGAAATCGTTGTCGGACGAGTTGCGATAGGCTTTCACGCGGAAAGAGAACTTCTTACCATAATTGCCTACCGTGATGAAGCTACCCAAGGTATTGAAACTACCGTAAGTCTGTTTCAAGTCGAGCAAAAAACCATCGCCAAAGTGGTGCGTGTTGTCGATGTTGACAGCACCGCCTAAGCCACCGCTGTTATTGGAGGTACCACTCCCCCAGTTGAGGCTCACATCGTCGGCCAAAAACACGGGGATGGTGCTGAAATCCACTTGCCCTAAGTTGGGCGCATTGAGTTGAAATCCGTTCCAAAGCACCAAGGTATGGCTGGCAGTTGTGCCACGAAACGACGCCGTAGAGGTCCCACCAGGACCGTATGTCTTAATGAAGACCGGACTGTGCTGGATAAGCAAATCTGAGAGGTTTGAGGTGCTTTTGGATTGCAGCACAAGCGTGTCCAACTTCTTCGCCACCAAGGGTTTCAGCACCTCAATGTCATTCTTTTCCGCTGTCACTTCAACGGAATGCAGCATAATAGTATCTTGGGCATGAAGCTGCGAAAGCATCATGCCCAAGAAAATCAAGATTATAATTCTAAAATGACGGTTCAAGGCTTCTTTACACCTTTATTGAAATCTTTCATGTTCCCTTTAATCTCTTTCCCATTATTGACTTCCTTGATATTCCCTTTAATATTCTTTTCCTTGTCTTTCTTAATATCCGCCTCCTTTTTGTCCTTTGCAGGTTTTTCCTTCTCGGCGTAGGTCTTTTTCTTGCCTTGCAGCTTGCCGTCCTTGTAGACAGCCTCGCTCTTCAATGAACCATCTGAATAGAAAGTCTCCTGCTTGCCGTCAAACTGGCCGTTCTTGTACTCGATGGTCATCTTCTTGTTGCCGTTCTCATCGAACCAAGTGGTCTCGCCGTCGCGTTCGCCATCTTTATAATTGGATACTTCAAGGTTGCCACCCTTTTCGTAGCAGAGAATTTGTTTGCCATCAAGCTTGCCGTTTTTGTAGGAGTTCAACTTCGAGAGGCGACCACCACGGTACCACTCGCTGACCTGCCCATCAAGTGCATCGTTCTTATACTCAGCCTTTTTCTCAATGGAGCCTGTCTTGTCAATCTCAACATAAACACCGTTTTTCTTGCCGTTTTCATAATTAATGATTCTTTTGGGCAGATAGGTGTTACTGTTGTAATACTCCATCCAGGTACCCACTTTCTGACCCTTCACGACATAGCCTTCAATGGTGCATTCAGCCGACTGAGTGGTGAACTTTCCATCCTTGGCTTTCGAAACGTCCACACTTTCAATGGTTTGTGCGAACACAGGCATGGCAAATAATGCCATCATGGTGATAATCAAAGTTTTACGCATTGTCATAGATTTTAAAAGTTGTACAAAAGTATAAATTTTGCCGCAAACGACTGCAAACTTCATGCAAATTTCTCATCTTTGCAGAAAAATTCAAGCCATGAAAAAGATAGAAGTCAAGAATTTCAAGCTCTACACCACGGCGGTCATCAGCATCGAGTGGAAACAGGAACTCCTCAACGTGAATCTCGACCTGGCCATGATGCTCAAGATGATGCATATCGAAGGCCTCACTGAAGCTGACATCGAGCGATACAGCAAGAACGGACAACCCATCCCCTTCAAAAAGGTGACCCTCATCCTCTTCCAAGACGATGGCAAGCCCGGACAATACTATACGGACGAATCATTCGACGAGGACGACGACCCGACGGTGTTCTACGTTGAAATCAAAGAGTAATAACAAACCCCTGTTTCCTCATTGCGGGCTTGACCCGCCATCTCCCAAACGATAGAGACTCGTCTCCGCGCTTGGGAGATGGCGGATGTTCCTCCGCCATGAGGAAAAAGGGGCATTGTTTACTACGCAGCTAAGCGTCAATGCAGGCTCTTAATGTATTCATCAATCGCCTTGGCGGACTTCTTACCAGCGCCCATGGCGAGGATGACCGTGGCGGCACCGCTCACCGCATCGCCGCCGGCGAAGATGCCAGGACGTGAGGTCGTGCCCACCTCGTCGGCCACGATGCAGCCCTTCTTGTTCAAGTCGAGGTTGCGGGTCGTGCTGCCAATCAGCGGGTTCGGTGAGGTTCCGAGAGCCATGATGATCATGTCGACATCGAGGACAAATTCCGAATCCTTAATCGGGACAGGGCTACGACGGCCAGAGGCATCGGGCTCGCCCAGCTCGCATTTTACGCACTTGAAGCCGTTCACCCAGCCGTTTTCATCACCTAAAACCTCAACAGGAGCCGTCAGCAGGTCGAAGATTACGCCTTCTTCCTTGGCATGGTGCACCTCCTCCACTCTTGCGGGCAGCTCAGCCTCGGAACGACGGTAGACGATATGCACCTCGGCACCGAGACGCAAGGCGGTACGCGCGGCATCCATAGCCACATTACCACCACCGACCACAGCGACTTTCTTACCTACGAAATTCGGAGTCTCATAGCCTTCCTTATAAGCGTAGAGCAGGTTGTTACGGGTCAGGAACTCGTTGGCCGAAACCACACCGCAGAGGTTTTCGCCAGGCACGTTCATCATCATCGGGAAACCAGCGCCAGAACCGACGAAAACAGCCTCAAAGCCTTCGCGTTTCATCAACTCGTCGATAGTGATGGTACGACCGACGACCACGTCTTTCTCGAACTTCGCGCCCAGCTTGCGCACACTCTCGACTTCTTTCTTCACGACAGTGTCCTTAGGCAGACGGAACGACGGGATGCCATACATCAACACACCACCAAGCTCGTGCAGAGCCTCGAAGATGGTAACATCGTAACCCATCGAGAGCAAATCCTTAGCGCAGGTCAGGCCTGAGGGACCGCTACCGATGATGGCCACCTTGTGACCGTTCGGGATGCATTGGCTGCTGAAGTGCAGGTCATGCTCGATGGCATAGTCGCCAACGAAACGTTCCAACTTGCCGATAGCGATAGGCTCGAACTTCTTGCCCATCACGCAGGAACCTTCGCACTGCGTTTCTTGCGGGCACACGCGACCGCAAACGGCAGGCAGCGCCGAGTCGCAGCTGATGACGCCGGCAGCACCTTCAAAGTCACCTTTGGCCACACGGGCGATAAAGCCAGGAATGTCAACATTGACAGGGCAATGTGCCACACACTGCGGGTTCTTGCAATGCAGGCAACGCTGGGCCTCCATGATGGCCATGTCGGCTGAATAGCCCAAGCACACCTCGTCGAAGTTGTGGGCACGGATTTCAGGTTTCTGCTCCGGCACTGGAACGCGCTTTTTCTTGTCAAACGTCTCCTCAGAGATGCCGCCGATATGGCACTTGTGGCCTTCAGCTTTCTCCTCAGCTTCGAGTTGCTTGCGCGTTTCCACATTGTTATACATGGCTTGACGCTTCATGGCACCGTCGAAGTCGACATCCTTACCGAGGAATTCGGGACCGTCAATGCAGGTGAACTTGGTCTTGCCGCCAATGCTCACACGGCAGGCGCCGCACATACCTGTACCATCGACCATAATCGAGTTGAGCGACACCGTGCAGCGGATACCCAGTTCCTCGCAAGTCTTGGTGGCAAACTTCATCATGATCATAGGACCGATAGCCACGGCTTCGTCATACTGCTTGCCGCTGGCCACGAGTTGACGCAACACATCGGTAACCAAGCCTTTACGACCAGTTGAGCCGTCATCAGAAGTGACATACAGGTTACTCACCTCAGCCAGTTCCTTTTCAAAGATCAGCAAATCCTTGGTACGGGCGCCGATGATACAGTCGGCAGTGGCACCATGGTCATTCAACCATTTCACTTGAGGATAGATGGGAGCGATACCCACACCACCTCCAATAAACACGAAGCTACGCTTGCGCAATTCCTCAGCAGTCATCGTGGCAAACTCGGAGGGTTTACCCAAAGGGCCTACGATGTCGGCGAAGTGGTCGCCTTCCTTGTATTCAGCCATCTTTTTGGTCGATTCACCGATAGCCTTGAATACGATGGTCACCGTTCCCCTGACGCGATGGTAATCGCTGATGGTCAAAGGAATACGTTCAGAATTTTCCTCCATCTTGACGATGAGGAACTGACCTGGCAAGGCCGAATGAGCGATACGCGGCGCATAGACATCCATGAGGTAGGTCTCGGCCGCGAAAGTCTCTTTGTGTATAATTTCAAACATAATGTATAAGATAATGAGTTAGTTTTTCAGGCAATTTGTTCCGCAAAGATAGTGTTTTTCACATAGGCAAGCAAAAATGGATGATTTTTTTTGAAAAATGGGCCACGCTTCGCGTCATTGCGAGGAGGTACGACGAAGCAATCTAGAGTAAAAGGATAAGCCGTATCGTAGCGCGCTACGTCTCAACCAATGCTGCGGAAAACCCGCCAGACAAGGATGCGGGAAGCAGCCTGCGGCAATGCACCCCGCTCGACGCAGAGGATATGCCCGCGTTTGCCTTGCATTACCACAAGAAATAACTACTGGGCATTGCGAACCAAACGCACAGCAAGACCATAACTACGGTCCAAAGAGCTCTGAGTATTCCAGGACGAACCCCCTTGACCCATTCCCCAGAAATGCAGGTAATACGCATTCGAACTATCGGAGTATGAGGACGACCAGTACAGGCCGCCATAGCCATTAGAAGGAGACTCATGACCCGCACCGGTTGGCGATTCTGACCCTCTACGATAACCGGTAATCGGCAAAAAGACAGCACCGTTGGCTTCAAGCGAGTTGACCCAATCCTCTGCCGTAATTATGTTATTGTTGTAGAATGTGTAATCATTACCGATGTTCGTGTTGTTCAAACTGTAGTAGCTGGCGTTCCAGTTGTCGGGCAACAATATCACACCGTAAACTTCGTTCACCGTCGCCATGGCAAAACGAATACCCGAAGCAGTGCTTCGTGTATTAAAGACATACTCCCATTCATCCTTAGTCAGTGTGCGCCACTGGTTCGTCTGGTTGCCACCGTTGTTAATCGCGTTATAGCCCCAGTCGGCCTTGCCCGTCTGGTTGTACAGATTGTATGTAGAACTGCCATAGGCGTAATAGTCGCTGTTTGTTTCGCTAACACTCCAAGGCTGGTAGCAAACAGCACCATGGTTATATCCGCTCGTACCCCAGCCGAACAAGTCTATCCAGCCGCTGTAGGTCGAGGAAATGTACCCATTCAAATAGCCGATGTAATCAAATTGGTTAGTGGCAAAGCGCCATGTATTGGTGGAAGCCTGGTATTGCAGGTTACCTTGCGAGAACCATACCTGCTGCGTGGCACTTACGGAGAAGAGGCCTGTAATAGAACCCTCAGGACCTGTGACCGTGAAGCTCCGCTGGTTGCCATAGACTGTGCCTGCAGCCGTGGTGGCGTAGGCCCGCACATAATAGGTGGTACCTAGTGTTAGGCCAGTCATGATGCTGGTGAAGCTGCCTGTGCCCGTGCCGTCGTAGGAATGACTGCCGCTTATGGTCGGGCTTGAGCTAGTGCCCCAGCATAGGCCTTTGGCCGTAACGTTTTGGCCGCATTCAGATATAGTGCCACCGCAGAGGGCCGATGTTGCTGTAATGTTATTCACTTCAGCCGTGTTCACCGAGGGCTGTCGGGCCGTGGTGAAGGTAAGCTCGTTGCCGTAAATGTAAGTGCCGCCCATCTTGGCATAGGCCCGCACATGGTAGGTAGTGCCTGCGCTTAGGTTTGTCAGCTGCGTGGTAAAGCTGCCTGCACCCGAGCCTGCGGTCTGGAAGCTATTGTTCACCGTGGGGGCAACATCAACGCCGAAACACACGCCACGCTCCGTCACCGTCGTGCTTCCCGTGTAGTCCACCTCGGCGTTGACCGTGGCGGTGTTCAGGGTCACGTTGGTCATGCCCAAAGTGCGGATGCGCGGGTTGGTCTGGCAGACCAGACGGATGGAAAGAGCCCAATTACGGTATTGATCATTTCTCATATTGGTAGAATTCCCAGTAAAGAACAATCCGTGACAATAGCTTTCATCATAAGCTGTCGATGACCAATAATCACCGTATGAGCCCGGAGCGTCAACTGTAGTTCCGTTATAACGTGCACCTGCAGCTGGCAGGAAGACCGCTCCGTGTTGCTCCAAGGTGCTCCACTGTGAGGCTGTAATGGTATTGGTGGTGTAGTTGGCACTGCCACTGTTGGTGCTGTTTAGTGTGTAATAGGAGGTGCTCCAATTGTCGGGCAGCAAGATGATGCCGTTCATCCCGTCTACCTGTGCCTTCGCGTAGCGTTTGCTCGATGGGGTCGTGCGGGTGTACAAGACATACGACCATTCCTCCTTGGTCAACATGCGCCACTGATTGGGTTCGTCTCCTCCGTTGCTGATGGCGTTGCAGCCCCAGTCGGCCTCGCCTGTCTGGTCAAACAGGTTGTTGCTTGCATCTCCGTATGCGTAATAGTCGGCATCGGTAGTGCTCGTGCTCCAAGGCTGGAAGCACGCTGCTCCATGCGGGTGTCCGCTCGTACCCCAGCCGAAGAGGTCGATCAAGCCTGTGTAAGTATCCGAAATGTTGGCGTTACTCGTGCCGATGCAGTCCGTTTGGTGCTCCGCGAAGCGCCAAACCACACCACCCCGACCGTTGAAGCGGGTGTTCGGCCTGCTGGTGCTGGTGTACATGCTATAGGTGGACGAACTGGGGTCGTAGGCATTGTTGTCATTGTATTTGTAGTTGCAGCAAGTGAAGCCAGGACTGCTACACTGCCAATTGGTGCTCGAACTGTAGCTCCCGTGGTTCATCACCACCGTCACCATCAGGTTGCTCGTCCCGTCCCAAGTGAACGGGCTTGAGGTAAAGTCTATCTCCGTCCAGCCCGTCTGCTGGGTCACCGTGCCGTTGTACACCTGCGTCATCCCAGAAGTCGACACCGAGGTGCTGGGCGCGGCGGTCAGCGTGGTGGCCGACAGCCAGATCTTGATGCCAGTGCGCAGGTAATGGTACGTGCTGTAGCTCTCGAAGGCGATGCCCGTGACGGGGCCTGCCTTCAGGCCTGCCTCTCGGAGTTCCTCCGCCTTATAGATCATCTGGCAGAGCGAATAATTGTAAAAGGTGTAGTAAGGCATGTAGACTGTGGTTGATGTCCCTGTGCCCACCGTGATTTGCGACTCCTGGTTGGGGTCAACGCGGCACTGCAGGTTGCCAGGCGAGAAGCGCACCTTGGTGCCGTTGGAAGCCACCGTGAACTCGCCTTCCAAGGCCTCTTCGGGCAAAGCCGAAGGGTCGTTGGCCACACCGCCAAAGATGAAGCTCTTCACGGTGCCATCCGCTGAGTAGTAGTGGTAACCTTGGCCAGGGATCAACGTATACAATTGTCCTATCCACCTGCCGTTCAAGTAGTTGCTTGAACCATTGTTCATCGACTTAATCATATCGCCATTGGAAGGCGTGAAGCCAGACAAGGCCTCCGAAATACTCATAGGCTCGGAATAAGGATAGCTGATCCAGTTCCAGCCTTGGTTCAAGGTAATCGGGACATTTTGGGCTTGTCCCAAGGTCATGGCCGATAACAGGAGTACGGCCATCATAGTGAGTTTTAGTAATCTTTTCTTCATATCGCTAATGTTTTGACAGATTCATGCATGCAAAATTAGGGATTCCAACAAAAAAAACAAAAAAAGCATGAAAAAAGAGGACAAAAAAAGCCTCGGGGACTCCCGAGGCTCTATAAAATGAAAATGTATAACCTTTATTCTTCTTCCAAAGCCTTGGCTTCTTCATTCATCTTGAGCTGCACATACATGGTCTTCAAGACATTCTTGACTTCGGGAGTGGGCTGGGCTTCGTAGGCTTGCTTCACGTAAGGAAGACCCGTGCGGAGCAGTTCTTCAGCATCACCGATGAGCTTGTTGTATTGCTCGATCTCAGCCTTTGAGAAGCCAGTGATGTCGTTGGCCTGAGCCTTCAGCTTGTTCGACATGGTGATGTACAAGGCACCCAGGTTGTAAATGGCATCGTAGTAGTTGGGGTTGATCTTGATGGCATCCTCATAGTACTTGACGGCCTTTTCCGAATCAAACACGTCAGCGTTGTTCTCATCGCCGTAGATGGTACCAAGGACGAAGAGCAACTGGGCGTTTTCGGGGTCAAGTTCGCGAAGTCTGTTGAGGTCTTCGATAGCTTCGGCACCCTTGCCTTCCTTCAGGTAAGCGTTGACTTTTTCAAGGATCAGGTTGGCGTCGCCAGGGTTCTTCTCCAGACCGGCGTTGATCATGGCCATAGCCTGTTCGCCATTGCCCAGACCATTGTAGCAAGCAGCGAGGTGTCTGTATATATCCACACCTTCTGCACCGTTGTTTTTCACTTCGGTGAAATACTCCAGAGCCGTGTTATAATCTTCAGCGCGAAGAGCGGAAGTAGCGGCAAGATTCAGCATGTCGTTGGCATCGGAGCTACCCAATGACTTGGCGATGTCGTAAGCCTTCTTGAACATGGGAGCAGCTTCGGCAAACTTTCCAGTGTTGTAGTCGTCGGCACCTTTAGTATAATAGGTGTTCATGACGGAACCCACACGCTGATAGATTTCCTGCTTGTTCTGTTGATCCTGGAGGAAATCAGCATTCTTCATGCAGTTCATCAGTGACTCATAAACGATCTCCAAAGCATTGGGAACCTTGGCTATCAGAGCCTCGTCACCCGATTGGATAATGTTCTGGTAGATGGAAGCGCGGTACAACCAAGCTTGAGATTGGTCGTTGGGCTTCATGCCAAGGAATTGTTCGTGGTTGACGCACTTTTCAATGGAAGTCATGGCCTTTTCGTATTGGCCATTCTTGTTGTACATGTAGGCATCGGTTCTGTCTTTCTTTTGGGCCATCATCACGTTGGCGGTGAGCAGGACGGCCAGCAAAATCATTACTTTTTTCATTTTCTCAATTATTTAAAGTTTGACAATATTTCTTTTGATTATGGATTTTCCTTACAATTATTGTTCCAAAGTGGTTTCATCGGGATTTTCTGACTCTTCGGTCGGCTCTTCGACGGGCTCAATGGCCTCGGTTCCATCGGGGGTCGGCCTTTCGACAGGCTCAGGGAACTCTGTCTCTTCAGGCTCGTCTTCATGCTCCACCTTAGTGACGGCGGCAATCTCGTCAGAACCACGCAGGTCGATGAGTTTCACGCCTTGGGTGGCACGACCCATCACACGCAACTTACTGACAGCCATGCGGATGACGATACCCGACTTGTTGATAATCATCAGGTCTTCGTCGTCGGTCACGCCCTTGATGGCAATGAGGTCGCCCGTCTTGTCGGTGATGTTCAAGGTCTTCACACCCTTCGCGCCACGGTTGGTGATGCGGTAGTCCTCGATGTCGGAACGCTTGCCGAAGCCCTTCTCGGAGACCACCAAGACAGTCTGTTGCG
>JAEEGH010006200.1_pt1 | contig 29386 bp, 26 predicted proteins | sample 9134181 | NCBI WGS metagenome assembly JAEEGH01 (sample SAMN16246544, study PRJNA631951) | gut metagenome | biome: gut microbiome; feature: rumen; material: DP-attached | host: Bos | place: Iran: Karaj | collected 2018-10 | reverse complement strand
GTTCCAAAGGCTAGTATGCCTGATACTAAAGGCTGTTATACCCCTATATCAGATACTGGAATACATCTTATAAGATACTGGAAAGAGGGTATGGGTTATGGTTTAAGGGTTAGGGGTTAAATGATTCAACTTTTGCCAGGGTTAAGGATTAAGGTATCAAACAAGCATTCAACCTATGGCAGGGTTAAGGTAAAATCCATTCAATTTTTTCTAGGGTAGTACATAGGATGTGTCATGAGTGTCATTAAGGTCATTTGTCATTAAGAGTTTTGAAAAATGGGTGTTTTTGGTTAATAATATATATATTATATATAATATATATATTATTATACTTATTTTAGTAAAAATCCGAAATCCTTAATGACAAATGACCTTCATGACCTTCGTGACCCACTGCAGATCTTAAATTTGATTTTTCCTTTGTTAACTGAGACCTTTTTCTTCTTTCGTCTTATGAATAAACACGGTGTTCTGTCCATACATGTATTTATAGGTGATGTCTGGAATGATGTTGTTCACCAGCCTCAGACCTAAATGCTGATGGTCCGGCTTACCGATATTCTCATCTTTCATCTTGCCCGCTTTGATGGGGTCAAAGGGTTTGCCAGCATCCTTCAGCGTTACGAAGATTCCCTCGTTGTTGATACACATGTGTACGTCGAACGAGTGTTCGGTGATGTGACCTGTAGAGTGTTTGGCAATATTCGTCATCAGCTCTTCGCAACACAGGTCAATGTCGAACATCGTGTCGCGCTTTACGTTCATCATCTCCATGAAATTATGCATGTCGTTCAGTGCCGCGTACACGTCATCACCCTGATAGCTCACCGAACGGTCGAAAGTGTAGTCTTTGGTTTCCTCAGGTATCATTGTCAGTGGCGATATTTCCGTAGTTACCATCTTACTGCGCATGTAGGTGAACAGCAGTTGCATTGCCAGTACACCAACGCACGCCAGTACAAACCCCCACCACAGTTCTATGTTCTCGATACCTGCCACTACCCAAACGGTCAGAACCATAAAGAAAGTCTGTGCCGTAGCCGTCGTTACACTCGTCTTCTCATATCCCACTAATTGGTAAGAACTCAGCAATACCTGTGTCGTGGCGAAGGGGATGAGCATCAGTGCAAAGATGCGCAACACGTGGTCCATTTCCGTTACCAACGGTCCGTTGTGTACACCAAACAGATGAGCCACCAGACCTGGGATATACATGAATACTATCAGCAAAGCCACCAGCGAACCCGTCATAATAAGGGCTTGGCGCACCAGTATCTGCAGACCTTTCAGGTCGCGTTCCCCTACCAGCACACCACCCACGGCAAACAGTGATTCCACGATGCCGTCAATGAAGACGTACGACAGCAACAACATCTGAAGACATACTGACCACAGGAACAGTCCGTCGGTGCCCAGATACGTCACCACGATATTGTTCAGCAACAAGATGGTCACTGCCATTAGCGAATTACTCAGTGTCACGGGAGCTCCCTCCTTCACGTTAAGTATGAAGTTCCTGAAATAACTCTTGCCGGGCCACTTGAGCTTATACGAACTACCTGGCTTGCGCAGGTAGTAAACCAGTATCAGGATGTTCATCAAAAACATTGACAGCGAACCGAGGGCAGCACCTTCTACGCCCATACCCAGTACGACTATCAGCAGCACGTCCATCACACCGTTCATCAGAGCTCCACCTATCACGGCCTTCGTCACTACCCGTGGCCGACCGTCGGTAGCCACAAACAGGCATAATCCGTACGACAGCATCTGCAGCCAGCCGCCAATGGCATAGGTATGGATATAACTGTTTGCCATATCATCCAGTCGCGGCTGGTCTGACAAATAGTCCACGATATCCCAACTGAACACACATATCAGCACAGATACCGCTAGTCCCAGCGTCATCACTGTGATAATCGTTGAGGTGAACGTCCTCGCCACTTTCTCCAAATCACCACGTCCGATGGCCTGTGCACACATGGCATTAGCCCCGAAACAAATCAGGAATCCCATACAGTTCAGGACCTCGACCAGTGGCAGCACCAGATTGATAGCCGACACCGCGTCTGGTCCCACCGTATGTCCCACAATCATCGAGTCTGCCGTATGTGCCAACTGCGTGGCAGCCGCCGTCAGCACTGCCGCAAACACAAAGTTTATCAGTGCCTTGGATACAACAAACTTATTCCTTTTCTGTTCGCTCATACCCGTTTTTCTGGTTCTTAAAAATCCTTCCAGAAGGTGGAAGGATTATTGGTTACTCTTCTACAGAGAACTCGTCTTTGCCGACACCACAGACGGGGCAAACCCAATCCTCGGGGATATCCTCGAATGCTGTTCCTGGCTCGATGCCACTATCGGGATCACCTACTTCGGGGTCATACACGTAACCACATACGTCACAAACATACTTTTTCATCATACAATCATTTTTAAGTTATACATGAGGTTTTTTAGATAATATCTGATCGATACGCTCCACGATGGCCGTGGGAGCGATACGGTTCATACAAGCATAATCGCCACGCCGGCAACTCTTCTGTCCGTAGATACTGCACGGGCGACAGTCGAGCGGGGTCTGGATGATATTGTCAGGATCCTGGTTCCAGCCCATAAACCCCGCATAAGGATGAGTAGCGCCCCACACACTGACGACAGGAGTGGCTACAAGAGAAGCAAGATGCATATTGGCAGAATCCATGGAGAGCATGACATCCAGATGACTCATCAGGATAAGCTCCTCTTTGATGGTCTCCAAATCCTTCTTGACATACACACATTGTTGATAGCGTGAGCACCACTCCGTAAACTGCTTGTCCTCACACTCTCCTTTGCCAAACAGGAAAATCCTGGCGTCGGGGTATTTCTGTATCAGCAACTCTATTACCTGCTGCATCAGGTGAAGCGGGTATACTTTCCCCTGATGGGCGGCAAAGGGAGCAATACCGATATGGTGCCGGGTGTCGGGCGTTGAGAACTGAAATTGGTCTGGTAACAAACTCAGGTCTCCCCCACCTTCCGGGTAGATGGAATGGAAATCAACCTCGACAGGGAAGCCGAGCCGAGCCAGCACATCCGCATACTTCTCGAAAGAAGTAGGCTGCTGGACAAGTTGTTTATTGGTGCCGGAAGTCAGTTGGCGGCGTCCTTTCCTGTGCTTGTTGATATGCGCCACCTTATAGTTGCCGAGATTAAAGCGCATCCGCAGGAATTCCGAGCGTAACACACTATGGAAGTCAGCAATATGGGTAAACTGCTTGGCAGCCAGTCTGCGGAAGAGCATGTTCAGTCCTTTGATACCATGATACTCCCGCTTCAGGTCTGCCTCCATAAACCCCACGTTAGGTGCGAGACCCTCAAAGAAAGGACGGGCAAAGCGGCGGCTCAACACCGTGACCCTCACATCAGGATACTGATGAGCTAAGGAATATACCACAGGTACAGTCATAGCGACATCTCCCAAGGCAGAGAAGCGGATGATGAGGATATGATTTTTTTTCACTCTACCTTATTTGTTTTTATAGAATACCGGGTTTGTAGAAGGGTCGTTATACATCTTCATCTGTCTATAAACCTTCATGTATTTCCTTCCTGCCTCAATATCCTCGAGCAGCTGGTCGATGGATGTGCTGAGGTCTTTCTGCTGTTCCTTCAACACCTCCAGCTTCGCCTTGCATTTGGCAATATGCGCTGCGTCAGCATCCTGACGGTCCACCTGCTCCTGCATATGCCATATCTTCAAGGAAAGGATAGACAAGCGGTCGACAGCCCATGCGGGACTCTCCGTATTCAACCTTGCGTCAGGCAGCGGTTTCACGTCTTGATACACCTGTCGGAAATAAGAGTCTATCTCCTCCACCAAGTCCGTACGGTCCTGGTTACTATGGTCGATACGGCGTTTCAGCGTCAGGGCTTCCACCGGGTCAATATGAGGATCACGGATGATGTCCTCCAAATGCCACTGGACCGTATCTATCCAGCATTTGATATAGAGATCGTGCTCAATACTCTCCCGCTCATAAGGATTAGAGATAGGAGTATCCACATTGTCTTTCAAGTGATAATCACGAATCGCCTGATTGAAAATTATATTTGCTTTTTCAGTAAATGACATCTGATCGTATGATTATAAACTATGTATTATGGGTGCAAAGATACGAATAAGTGAGCAAAAAGCAAAAGGATAGTCCATAATTTAAATTAATTTTATAACTTTGCAGTCGATATGAAAATAGTTGTTGACGATAAGATTCCCTATATTCAGGAGAAACTGCGTCTCCTGGCAGATGAGGTATGTCCGATGAGAGGAGCCTCTATCGGTGCTGACGATGTCAATGACGCCGACGCGCTGATAGTCCGCACCCGCACCCGTTGTGACGAGACCTTGTTAAAGGACAGCAAGGTGCGGTTTGTGGCGACAGCCACCATCGGTTTTGACCATATCGACACCGCCTACCTGGAGCGTGCGGGCATCGCATGGACCAGTTGTCCGGGATGTAATGCCGCCTCTGTGGCACAATATGTGGAGTCGTCCCTATTACTATTGCAACAGGAAAAGGGACTATCTCTTCATGAAGCCACCATAGGTATTGTAGGATGCGGACATGTTGGCTCTAAAGTCAGAATGGTCGCCGAACGCCTGGGAATGCGTGTCCTGATATGTGACCCGCTGCTGGGGAATCCTGATTTCGTCCCTTTGTCAGTCATTGAGCAGAATGCCGATATCATCACCTTCCACGTGCCATTGACACGTCAGGGGACTTATGCCACCTGGCATCTGGCGGACGACTCCTTCCTCCATCGTTTACGGAAGGCTCCCTACCTCATGAACACCAGCAGAGGCGAAGTGGTTGATAACACCGCCTTGCTCAAAGCCATCCAGGAGGGCAGGGTTCGTGACGCCGTTATTGACGTATGGGAGGGTGAGCCTCTTCTGAATGAGGATCTCCTTCAGCATGTCTTCATCGGTACCCCTCATATCGCCGGCTATTCCGCTGATGGAAAGGCGAATGCCGACAATATGGTGATAGACGCCTTATGCCAGCATTTTGGCTTGCCACACCCCGACCGTGTGCGACCTCCCAAACTGCCCGCTGATTTCCATTATACGGGTAACCCCCTTGAACTGTATAATCCTATGAGGGATAGCGAGGCACTGAAAAACAACCCGTCGGGGTTTGAGGAATTACGCAACAACTACCCCCTTAGAAGAGAGTATTTTGATGTGTGAGGTTGTCAAAAGAGCCCTTTACGACACTATTTATTGCACAACATAGGGTGGTTTGTGCAAAAGTTAGTGTATTTTTACTAAATTTATTTGCGTAAGTCAATAAAAATTCGTTACTTTGCACCCGCTAAGCCACATTTTGTGGTCGCACACATCTAAATAGGAATCATTTTATTAACATTTAAAGTAAAAAATTATGTCAGAAATTGAAAGCAAAGTAAAGGCTATTATCGTAGACAAACTTGGTGTTGACGAAGCAGAAGTAAAGCCAGAGGCAAGTTTCACTAACGACCTTGGCGCAGATTCACTGGACACTGTTGAGCTCATCATGGAGTTCGAGAAGGAGTTCGGAATCTCTATTCCCGATGACAAGGCCGAGAAGATTGGTACCGTTGGCGACGCTATCGCATACATCGAGGAGAACGCGAAATAAATTCATTTAGAATTGAAGGATTGAAGAATTGAAGAATTGAAGTTCGGGGCTTCATCCTGAATTCATTTTTCAATTCTTCAATTTTTTAATTTATAATTGTTTACACATGGAATTAAAAAGAGTAGTAGTAACTGGACTTGGTGCTGTTACACCGCTTGGCAATAATCCTGAGGAGACTTGGGAGAACATGCTGGCAGGTAAGAGTGGCGCAGCCCCCATTACCCTTTTCGACGCTTCTAAGTTCAAGACACAGTTTGCCTGTGAGGTCAAGAACTTGAACGTGAATGATTTTATCGACCGCAAGGAAGCCCGTAAGATGGACCGTTATACCCAGCTTGCCATCATCGCCGCCAAACAGGCAGTAGAGGACAGTGCAATGGATCTGGAGTCAGAGAACAAAGACCGTATTGGTGTTGTCTTTGGCGTCGGTATCGGTGGTATTAAGACTTTTGAGGACGAGGTGTCTTATTATGGTGTTCATCGTGAGGATGGACCGAAGTTCAACCCCTTCTTCATCCCTAAGATGATCGCCGACATCGCCGCAGGTCAGATTTCGATTATGTATGGTTTCCATGGTCCCAACTATATCACCTCCTCCGCCTGTGCCTCTTCTTCCAACGCACTGGCTGACGCCTTCAACCTGATTCGTCTGGGTAAGGCAAACGTCATTGTCGCCGGTGGTGCGGAGGCAGCTATCTGTGAGACTGGTGTGGGTGGTTTCAATGCCATGCATGCGCTGTCCACTCGTAATGATGAGCCAGAGAAGGCAAGTCGCCCGTTCAGTGCCAGTCGTGATGGTTTCATCATGGGTGAGGGCGCCGGCTGTCTGATCCTGGAGGAACTGGAGCACGCCAAGGCTCGTGGTGCGAAGATTTATGGTGAGATGGTAGGTGCTGGTATGAGTGCCGACGCCCATCACATCACAGCTTCCCATCCAGAAGGACTGGGTGCCAAACTGGTGATGCAGAATGCCCTGGAGGATGCTGGTATGAAGCCCGAGGATATTGACTACATCAATGTTCATGGTACCTCCACCCACGTTGGTGATATCTCTGAGGCAAAAGCCATCAAGGAGGTATTTGGTGACGCAGCTTATAAGTTGAACATCTCCTCTACCAAGTCCATGACGGGTCACCTGCTGGGTGCCGCTGGTGCTGTAGAGGCTATGGCAACACTACTCGCTGTGCAGAATGACATCATTCCTCCCACGATTAATCACGAGGAGGACGACAAGGACGAGGAGATCGACTACAACTTGAATTTCACCTTTAACAAGGCTCAGAAGCGTGAGGTTCGCGCAGGACTTTCCAACACCTTCGGTTTTGGTGGTCACAACGCCTGTGTAGTATTCAAGAAGTATGCTGAATAACTCGAATTTCTTTGATAGAATAAGGCTCCCTTTCCGCAAGGAGAAGGAGCTTTATTCATCTTTATACCGTGTACTGGGATTCTATCCTCGCAAAATCGACCTGTACAAGCAGGCGCTGATGCACAAAAGCATCAAGAAGCGTAACAACAAAGGACGTCCTCTGAACAACGAGCGACTGGAGTTCCTGGGTGATGCGATTCTTGATGCCGTTGTGGGAGACATCGTGTTCCGCCATTTTGAAGGCAAGCGTGAAGGATTCCTTACCAATGCCCGTTCCAAACTCGTACAGCGTGAGACCTTAGGTAAACTCGCCAAGGAGATGGGGATTACCGACATGGTGATGCGTGATGGTCAGGCTACATCGCATAACAGCTACCTGGGGGGCAATGCTTTTGAGGCATTGGTCGGTGCGATATATCTTGACCGTGGGTATAGTGCCTGTATGAAATTTATGGAGAAACGCATCCTTACGCAACTGATTAATATTGACAAAGTCGCTTATAAGGAGGTCAATTTCAAATCCAAGCTCTTGGAGTGGAGCCAGAAAAATCGCATTAATATTGAGTTCCGACAGTTGGAACAGTCTCTTGATGAGCATAACAGTCCCTTCTTCGTCTACCAGATATTGCTTGAGGGTGTGGAAGGCAGTTCCGGGAAGGGCTATTCCAAGAAAGAGAGTCAGCAGCTAGCTTGTAAGGAGACGCTCCAGCGTCTTCGTCGTGAGCCACAGTTCATTGACGCCATCTTTGCGGCAAAGGGAGAGCGTACCAAGATGGAGGAGGAGCCCGTCAGTGTTCCTGAGGAAATCGCGGAACCCCTTACAATAGCCCAGGAGCCCGTTCCTGATGCCCCCCAGTCTCCAGCAGAGGATAACGACGAGTTTACCCTTGATGACATCACTGCCACTCCCCAAGAGAAGACCCGTGAGGAGATTATTGCCGAGGCAGAGGAGGCTGCTTTTGCGGAAAACAGCTGACACGCTCCATCACCTGATACTGGGAATCAAACATGCTTACAAAAAATTTCGTTTTGTAAGCATGTTTTTTTACTCTTCCCCGCCTGCAGGTTGATATCCCTGGTTCTGTTGAGGTTGTTCGTTCTGTGGCTGTTGCTGCTCATTTCCCGGCTGCAGTTCCTCCCGCTCGCCACGACGACGCTGGTTGTTCATATTACCGAAGTTCCAAGTGACCTGGATACTGACATTCGGGTCACGCCAGTTCTTTTGGTGACGCCAGAACGTCTCACTCTCGGTATAGTTCTCCCAATGACGTGTATTGAAGACATCACGCCAGTTGATAGCGACAGCGATGGTCTTATTGAAGAAGTTCTTACGGAAACCGAGGTCGAGGGAGGCATTAGGCTTGCGATAGCCCTGTGTGATGACCCCACGAGAACGATAGTTACCCGTCAGCTGCAGGGAGATATCATAAGGCAGGATGAGGGATGCCAGCATACGGGCATCCCATGAGAAGCTCTTGTCGCTCTCACCAGTGACCGTCTGTCCGTCAATCACATAGGAAAATCCATCAAGCTTATTATAATAACCATTAACGGTCGTAGTGAGGTCGAGGATGCGGAACAGTTTGTTCTTGCCAATAAGCTCGACACCCAGACTCTGTCGCTTGGTGAGGTTCATGGTCGTCATATACATCATCCCATCGTCAACATTCTGATAACGGATGCGCTGCATGACATCCGTCGTAGGACGATAATAGGTAGAGATACTGAGCGTATGCTCCTGCCATGTCTTCAAGAAGTTGAGGGAGATAGAATGGGTGTATTCCGGTGTGAGCTCCGGGTTACCAAACGACACCATCGAGGCGTCACTGGTATTACGGAAAGAATTCAGTTGTCCTCCCCATGGACGGCGCAGACGATAGGTATAGTTCAGTTGCAACTGTGCGCTCTCCGTCAACTCATAATTCAGGAACAGCGAGGGGAAGAGCTTGAAGAAGTCTTTCTTGTAAGGTGCTTCTTTCGCGGCGGTACCATGCTCCTGGGCATAGTCATAACTCTCGGTATTCACCTTCCAATACTCCCCGCGCAGTCCCGCCATGACCCCCAGCTTACCAATCTTGGTGTTGATAGTGGCATAGAGGGCATGGGTGTCCATCGAGTATATAAAGCGGTTGTAGTACAACTCGTCCTCCATGAGATGAGTACCCTCCCAATTATCCGCCATCCAGGACTCCTGTGGCGTGTTCTCGTGCGACCAGCGTCCGTTATAGCCAGCCTCCAACTTGAAATGCTCCGAAATCTGGTTCTCATAGTCGAGTTTCACCTCCCATGAGCGGTTACGGACATGCATGGGGCGGTACTGATAGGTATAGGCGGTATGATGATTGGGCACATCAACATACCAGACGGAGTCCTGATAGATATTGTCATTATCACTCATCCAGCGGTTATACTCAGCATGGGCGGTGAGCTTGTGCGTATCAGAGAAACGGTGCTCATACCCCATTTCAGCATGATACATGTGCATCTTGCCATCCCCACTGTTACGACGGAACATCTGGTAAGAGTCCGTTGTGGCTCCGATGGTACCATAATGATAAGGAGTCGTCGTAAGGTTGTCGTGTTTACCCTGGAGTGTCATACCACCCAGAGAGAGGTCGTCATTCTTGGTGAAATGCCAGGTGAGTCCCAGACGGGCAAAAAGTCCTCCTCCTTTGTTGGTGTTGTCACTCTCATAATTCTGGTACTCATTGGTTTGTTTATAATGCTGTTCACTCTTACTTCCCCCACTGTTCCTACGACGGCGATAACCGAGGTTGGCAAAAGCATCGAGGACACCACTGGAGTAATTGATATTACCACTGGTATTCCATCCTCCATGAATATTGGCACCAGCACGCAAGGAACCATAATAGCCTCCCTTGCGGTCACGTTTCAACACAATATTGATGATACCGGCAGAGCCCTCTGGAGAATATTTCGCGGAAGGGTTATCAATGACCTCGATACGCTCGATGCTCTCCGCGGGAATCTGTTGCAGGATCTCCGCACGGTTATCTGTCGTCAGACCGCTCGCCTTACCATTGATCCACACCTCTACACTGCTGTTTCCACGGAGAGAGATCTCACCATCCGTCGTCACCTCCACACTGGGGATATTCTCCAGCAGATCACTTGCGGAACCTCCTGCCGCCGCTAAGATCTGATCAACGGAGAACACCTTACGGTCAACTTCCAGTTTCATCTGTGAGCGTTGACCTGTGACTTGTACCTCTCCCAGCACCTTGGCATCCTCGGAGATATATAACGCATTATAATGCTGCTGGCGATTCTTCGCTGAGATCGTGAACTGGCGTGTCAACGTCTTGTAGCCCACAAAAGACACCTGCAACTGATAAGTGCCGTCTTTCAAGCCAGAGATAAAAAACTGACCTCCGACATCCGTAATGGCGCCTTTCACCAATTTTCCCGCTGGTGTCTCGACCACCACATTCACAAACTCCATGACCTCATCGGTCTGCTTGTCTAACACTTTACCTTTTACGGATCCCTGCGCAAAGGCTGTTACTGTCCCTATTATTATAAATAAGGTGGAAATGAGAATTCTACACATACCCCTTTTTGACGTATTCCCATTGGAATGGTTTAATCTAGTATGTGACTTTTTTCATAGAATCATGACAATAAGCAACTATATCTGTCCTGCCTCCACCATAAGAACCACACGTTCTGTAAGGCGGTCGATACCTTCTGGGTCATATTTTTTCTTCAGGCTGGCACCAAAGGCCCATGCGAAAGCCTGATAGAAGCCTGCACGAACTGGTCCCAAGAAAGCCTGTATCAACTCATAACCAGAAGAATTGCTCTCTCTATAAATCAGTTTGATGAGCAGTTTACCTTGTGAATAAGTCAGTTTCTTCATTCTCGGCTTATATTCCTTCATGATACTGCGCTCCACCAGTTTCATGTGTGCATCCCTCGATTTCTGGTCAGGCAACGTCTCAAGGAACTCCGCCGTCTCCATCATGATAGCTCGTGCCTCCTTGGCAATGGGCAAAACAATCTTTACGTTTTTGACAAGACGGTTATATGCCTGTTGTTGTTTCTTGCTACTAAACGAAATAGGGGGATAGACATAGACATTATTCATTTCCATATACTGGATACTGTCACCATTCTCCAGCACCTTACCTACCTTTACCGTCGGCACGAAGGTAGGACTGTCGAAGTCTATGTCCTGTCTCTTCTGGTTATTCTGAGCAAAACAACCTGTTGCCACCAGAAACAGGGAGAGTGATACCCACAGGCGTAAAACCGCCCCCTCTCTGAAGAGGACAACCCACTGTCTACTGATGAGCTCCTTTAGCCCAATATCTGTCAGCACTTTTTCCTTTTGAAAAAACTCCCTATTCATTTGTCAGAGTGCAAAGATACGGATAATGTTCGAAAAAATCAAGATTCTCTTGGTTTTTTGCTCACTTAATCGTATCTTTGTAGGCAAATTCATTAATAGACATATAAAGATGAGAAAATATCTGATGGCTGCCATTGTCCTGTTAGGCATGGCATCATGTAGTGAGAAGAAATTCCATGTAGAGGGTAATATCACCAATGCCAAGGACTCCATGCTCTACTTCGAGAACGTAGGATTGGAGAATATCAATGTCCTTGATTCTGTGAAACTTGGTGACGACGGCGCCTTTGCCTTCGCACAGCCCCAGAACGAGGCTCCTGAGTTCTACCGCCTTCGTATCGCCGACCAGATTATCAATGTGAGTATCGACTCTACTGAGACGGTGACGATCAAGGCACAATATCCGCAGATGGCAACTCAATATGAAGTCAGCGGAAGTGATGACTGCGCGAAGATTAAAGAGTTGACCTTGAAACAGATTGACCTACAGAACCGTGCCATTGCCGTATCACAGAACGACGCACTCAGCATTGACGAGTCGAACGACAGTATCCTGAAGATGATCAGCGACTATAAGCAGGACGTAAAAAACAACTACATCCTCAAGGAGCCAAACCGTTCCTACTCCTATTTCGCTCTTTTCCAGGCGATTGGGAACATGCTGATCTTCAATCCCCGCTCCAACAAGGACGACATCAAAGTGTTTGCCGCCGTCGCTACCAGCTGGGATACCTATCATCCTAATTCCGAACGTGGTGCCAACCTGCATAACATCGCCATCGAAGGTATGAAGAACGTCCGCATCACAGAGGCTAATGCCGCTAAAAGAATTGATGTCAGCAAGATATCAACCACAGGACTCATTGATATTGCCCTTTATGATAACAAAGGACAGCTACGTCATCTGACAGACCTGAAAGGAAAAGTAGTATTACTCGATTTCCACCTTTTCGGACTGGAGAACTCACCTGAGCGTATCCTGTTGCTGCGTGAGCTTTACAATAAGTATCAGGCACAGGGATTGGAGATCTATCAGGTGGCACTTGACGCTGATGAGCACTTCTGGAAGCAACAGACGGCAGCACTGCCCTGGATCTGTGTTCGTGACCCGCAAGGTATGGATTCCGAGACACTGATTACCTATAACATTCAGGGACTACCTGAATATTTCCTGATCACCCGTGACAACTCGCTCTATAAGCGTAGTGGACAGGTGAAGGATATTGAGGCAGAAATCAAAAGTCTGCTGTAGAAATTGAACATTGAGAGCTAAGAGACTGCTACTGCTTGGAGTGTGGCTTTTGAGTCTTTCGACTCATGGGCAGACAAAAGGAGGATTCTCACTGGAGCAGAAAAACGACACCTTGTCAGTACTGACACTGAAGACGGACTCTACCTGCGACCATTGGGAACTTCCCTATCCCGTCTACCAATTCTGCACGGGTGATGTGGATGGTGACGAGAACGTGGATGCGATGGTGGGTGTAGTAAAGAGCACCCGTTACTTTCAAGAGAAGGGACGGAGAATCTTTATCTTCAAGAATTACCACGGACTGGTACGTCCACTATGGATGGGGTCGCAGTTAGGAGGTATTCTGGAGGACTTCCGTTTTACAGACGGAAAGATACGAAGTCTGGAACGCACAATAGACGGGAGATATGTGGTGGCGGAATACCGCTGGGCACATTTCGGTATGGATTTCGAACGTTTCCTCACCAAGAACAGCGGTCAAGAAGAAGCCCTGAAAGTTTTCAATCAAGACTAAATAAACCTTTTTGCCTATGAAAAAAATACTATTAACAATGATGATGATTGCCTTCACTTGGGAGGTAAGCGCACAGGAATCTCATCCTGTCATCATTCCAGGAAAGGGACACATTGACGTGGAGCAACTCAACAAGAAATTGCCTCTTAACATCAATGTCGACAATCTCTCGATTGCGGAGATACGTATTCTACGCAATGCCGTATCAGCACGACAGGGGTATTGTTTTATGAACGGTGACCTACGTGGTATCTTCGGAGCTACCTCATGGTACACTCAGAAAATGGAGGACCGCTTTTGGAAAGAGGAAAACGGAAAGGCAGCTCCTATCAAGTACACTGCCGCCGAACAGGCTTTCGTCCAGAAGTTGAAAAAACGCGAGGATTTTTTGAAGAGCAAGAATAACGTGGCTCCTTCCGGGATGATGGTTAACATGGAGAACATCATCAACTCGTTCCAACTGGAATCCTTCGACCAGCGACTCTATAATGCCATTGGCAAAAACGGCTTTGCCATTGTTCCTGGTGAAGAAGACCAGCTCTTCCATATCTACGAGCGTAACGACTATCGACAGTTCCCCAGTTTCGTCACCACAGATCTCTACCTCCAGGCTTTTCATATGTTTTTTGACTGTCTGTTGAAAGAGACGGAAGAGCAGAAATTCTCACCCATGGTGACTCTTTTCGTGAAACAGAACTACGAACAGATGATGCAGCTTGCCTCTACCACCACAGATGCGAAGATCAAGGCTGCCGCAGAACATAACGCTGCCTACTATGCGATCGCTTATGAACTGAACACGGGAAAATCGCTGCCTGTGCCTGCCTCATTCACAGAATTGGTGAAAGAGGAAATCAATCATGTGAATGCCGCTGAGACAACAAGTTCAGAATTCCTTGGCTATACAGAAGCCAGAAACATGCCGATGTTCATTTACAACATCTACCGTCCTCGTGGTCATTATACCCGCAATGAGACACTGAAACGCTACTTCTGTGCAATGATGTGGCTGCAGAACGCCCCCTTCGGAACAGACAAAGACGATCAGCTAGAACAAGCTCTTTTGTTGGCTCAGACCATTGGCGGCAATGCTAACCTGACAAAGCAGTACAAAGACATAACGGAGCCTATTACCTACCTGATGGGCATGCCCGATGATGTCAGCATCCTACAAGTCTATGCGGAGATACAGAAGAGCGGCAGTACTGTCAGTGAACTCATCAATGACAAGAAAAAGTTCGATGCTATCCGCAAAGCGTTGGAAGAGCTGTCGAAGAAACAGTCTATCATCAAGCCTAAGTTCCAGGCTTCCAGCCCCTTTAAGATTTGCTTAATGCCCCAACGTTATATGCCAGACAGCGAGGTATTACAGGAAATGGTCGATTATGAAAGTACGCCAACACTCCGTGACGTACCCAAAGGACTTGATATTCTTGCCTCCATCGGTATCTCCTCTGCTGAACGTATCCTTATCCAAGAGCTCAAAGAACAGGAGAAATGGAACAAATATACCAGTAACCTGGAACAGATGAAGAAGCGGATGGGAGAGATTGACTGGAACCAGACGGTGGCAAACAAATGGATTGCTGCCCTGAAGGATGTCAACAGCAAGAACGCACAATATCCAAAATTCATGTTGTCACCACAATGGGACAAGAAGAATCTGAATGCCGCCCTTGCCTCATGGGCAGAACTAAAACACGATGCTATCTTATATGCCAAGCAGCCGATGGGAGCAGAGTGTGGTGGCGGTGGTCCCCCCGAACCTTATGTGAAAGGTTATGTAGAGCCCAATATCGCCTATTGGACAAAAGCCATCGAACTCATCGATGCCACGATGGATGTGTTGAAACGCTTTGACCTCGTCACAGAAAAAGGAACGACAGCTGCCACCGACTTACGTGAACAGGCTGAGTTCCTGTTGAACTGCAGCAAGAAAGAACTGGCTGGCAAAAACCTGACAGAACAGGAATACCGTCAGATAGAGACTATCGGTTCCACCTTTGAGAATATCACCCTGAACCTCATCAAAGAATCTGACCAGTTCTTAATGGGATGGGGCAATGTGAATGGCGCTGACAAGAAGATTTCCGTCGTTGCGGATGTCTATACTGCCAATTCCTATAACAACCCCGATAAGTCTGTGTTATACGAGGCTGTGGGTCCTGCCCATGAGATTTACGTGGTCGTTGAACTGGATGGCTATCTCTACCTAACCCGTGGTGCCGTCTTCTCGTATCGCGAGTTCCAGGAGGATATCGCTGCTCCACGAAAGACCGATGAGGAATGGCAACAGGAATTGCAGACACAACCAGACAAGGGTATTCCTAATTGGATGAAGGAGATCATCGTCCCCTTGGGAGGAAAGAGTCTGGATAACGAGCATATTTTCTATAGTTCAGGATGCTAAATAGCCTGCTCTTCGCCATGCTGCTGGCGAGTGACTCACTCTCCATCACGTTTACCGGCGACATCTTACTTGACCGCGGTGTTCGGCAATTTGTCGAACACCGCAGTGTCGATAAACTTTTCTCACCTTTTGTGGACTCTGTCTTCCAAAGCAGCGATCTCGTCGTCGCCAATTTAGAATGTCCTGCTACTAAGATCCGGCAACCAGCCTTCAAACAATATATCTTCCGTGCGGAACCAGAATGGTTACAAACACTCAAAGCACACGGCATCACCCATTTGAATCTAGCCAACAACCATAGTGTCGACCAAGGGAGGATCGGACTTGCCGATACAAAAAAGAACATTCAAGAGACTGGCATGATCCCGGTAGGCGCTGGGGACAACATGCAGGAAGCGGCACAGCCTGTCCTGTTAGCCTCAACCCCCAGAAATGTTTATCTGCTGACTTCTTTGCAGATGCCTCTGGAAAACTTTTCTTATCTGCCAGATAAGACATCTGTCAGCCATGAGGATCTTGACTCATTAAAGACAAGGGTGCGACAGTTGAAAGAAACAGACCCTTGCTGTTATATCATCGTATCCCTCCACTGGGGTGGCGAGCATACCCTAAGACCTGTTCCCTTGCAACGCCAACAGGCTCATCAACTGATAGATGCGGGTGTAGATGCCCTTATCTGTCATCACACCCATACCTTGCAGACCATCGAGCAATACCAAGGAAAACCTATTTATTATTCCATTGGCAACTTCATCTTCGATCAGAAGAAGCCTATCAATAGCAAGGCTTGTATGGTGAAGGTCACAATAAAAAAAGAATCGTCCCATATCGAGACGATTCCTATTGTCATTCGCAACTGCGTACCAGAAAAGCCCTAAAAGCTACGCAACCACGCTTTTAGCTCCAACATCATTTCATAATGGTAAAGGAACGACTGTAAGCTGCCAAAACCATGACCACCAGAAGGATATATGTGCATTGTAGCCGGTACCTTATGCAGACATAGCTCCTCGTAGTAACTGATACTGTTTAAAGGTGACACAGCCTTATCGTCATGGGCAAGCACTATAAAAGCACGAGGGGTGGAGCCGCTGACATGCTGCTCATTACAGAATTGGTTCATCAACTTACGTTTGGGTTTCTTTCCTAACAGGTTCTCACGGGAACCTTTGTGGGTAATACCTTGTTCCATTGTAATGACAGGATAGAAAAGAATCTGGAAATCAGGAGCGGCATCACCTGAGGAATGTGTGGCGACAGTAGAGGCAAGATGCCCTCCTGCCGAGAATCCCATGATACCTACCTCTTTCGGATTGATGTCCCAAGCTACCGACATCCTACGCACTAGACGCATCGCCTCTTCCGCATCTTCAAGAGGGACCTGCCAGACCCCATGTGGCATACGGTATTTCAAGACGATAACAGCAATCCCTTGTGCGTTAAAGAAAGGAGCCCACGACGTTCCCTCCTTCTCAAAGGCAAGATGCTGATAGCCACCACCCGGACAAATGACGACAGCACGCCCTGTTGCCACATTTTTTGAGGGGAGGAAGACCGTTACCTTTGCCAAATCGTTAGGATCACCATTGGAAGTCTTAGGGGCAGAGGACCACAAATCCATTTCCAAGCCCTGCTGTGCGTAAGTGAAAGAGGAAATAAAAAGCAATGCCCAAATCAAGAATGTTTTCTGTATTTTCATAATTTCTTATCTTTGATGCTTGCAAAGATACAAAAAATCATTATCTTTGCATCATCTAACGACTAAAAACTTTAAATGATGTATAAACGAATTCTAACATTGGCTGCACTTGCCTCACTCACTTGGAGTGTACAGGCAAAAGTGAAATTATCACATCTTGTTGGCGACAACATGGTAATCCAACAACAAACAGACGTCCGTCTTTGGGGATGGGCAAAACCAAACAGTACGGTGACAGCAACAACTTCCTGGAGTCAGGAAAGAAGTACTGCGAAAGTTGGTAAGGACGGACAGTTCCTGTTGACTGTCAAGTCGCCTAAAGCATCCTATACCCCACTGAGCATTACCTTCAACGATGGTGATGGTGAGGTTACTATTAATAATGTTCTCGCAGGCGAGGTTTGGGTTTGCGCTGGTCAGTCTAATATGGAGATGCCTGTCAAGGGCTTCGGCATGTGTCCTGTGAAGGATTACAACTACCATGTACTGGATGCTGTTAACTCCAAGGGCGTCCGTAGTATTAAGATTCCTAGTGTAATGGCAGCAAAACCGCTTAACGACGCACAGTGTGAGTGGCGTGTCTGCTGTCCTAAGACTGTTGGAGAGTTCTCTGCCACTGGATACTTCTTTGCTCGTCTGCTCAATCGTACCCTTGATATCCCCGTAGGTATCATCGAAGCTAACAAAGGCGGCTCACGTGTAGAGAGCTGGTTGACGAAAGAGAATCTGGAGAAATATACCAACGACCCCACAGACTCCGTAGAGATTTGCAAGAAATGGTCAGAATGGGACTACCACCGTTCGCTTCTATGGGGCAATGGCACCTTTAACCCCATTCTGAACAGTACTGTAAAGGGTATCATCTATTATCAGGGGTGTTCAAATGTTGGTGACCCTGGCGACCAGTATTCTCAGCGTATGAAATTATTGGTAGAACAATGGCGCAGTCAATTCAAGCTCGGAGAGATTCCCTTCTATTTTGTTCAGATTGCTCCCTGGGCATACGATAACGGTGATGTCAACGCTATCAGTGGAGCTTTGTTGCGCGAACAACAGTATAAGGCATCTTTGATTATTCCTAACAGTTCACTGATATGCACCAACGACCTCGTCTATCCCTATGAATATTCCCAGATTCACCCCGCTCAGAAACAACAGGTCGGTGAGCGTCTTGCATTTACGGCACTGCATCGTGACTACGGTTATGAGACCATTCAGTATAAAAGTTCTTCGTATAAGGATATGACTGTTAGAGGTGATACCATCCTCATCCACACACAGGACAATTACTGGTGTGACGCCCCCTTCGAGCAGATGGAAGGCTTTGAGATTGCCGGAGAGGACAAAGTGTTTTATCCTGCCACCGCCTCTCATTTCTGGAAACCAGGTGGCGGATATTGGAATGAAGGGATTGCCATCACATCACCTCAGGTCAAGAAACCTGTTGCTGTACGTTACTGTTTTAAGAATTTCCAAATTGGTAATGTGAAAAATGGTGGTAACCTGCCCCTTTTCCCATTTAGGACAGACAATTGGTAATGGAACATCCCTTAGAGAAATTCGCTTACTGCCCTCTTTGCGGTAGTAAGCATTTTGTTATCAATAACTTCAAGAGCAAACAGTGTCAAGACTGTGGCTTCGTCTATTATGCCAATCCATGTGCCGCTACCGCAGCCTTTATTGTCAATGACAAAGAGGAAATGTTGGTTGTCCGCAGGGCTAAGGAGCCAGCTAAGGGGACACTTGATCTACCAGGTGGTTTTGTGGATATGTACGAGACGGCAGAGGAAGGCATGCGCCGCGAGATTAAGGAGGAGACGGGTCTTGAAGTTGACAACATAGAATATCTCTTCTCTAGTCCTAATGTCTATATGTATAGTGGATTAGGTGTCCACACCATCGATATGGACTATTTAGTACATGTCCCTAACGATTGTCCTGTACATGCTGATGACGATGCAGAAGCGTGCCTATGGATTCCCATTCAAGACATCCATCCCGAAGAGTTCGGACTCCTCAGCATCCGTCATGCCGTAGAACGATTCATCACCCATCATCGAAAATCAAAAATGAATCTATAAAAGGAAGAGCCTCTCTAAGAGAGGCTTTTTATTTTTAGCCGTTCTCCAATCGTTAATAAAAGCAAAAAACTACTATATATATAAGGTGTAACCAAAACTTTTCTCTACTTTTGCAGCCCGAAACGGAAAATTATTAAGGGCAATAAATAACTATTTAAGATATGCAAAAGAATTTAGTGATTGTAGAGTCGCCTGCCAAGGCTAAGACAATCGAAAAGTTTTTAGGTAACGATTTCAAGGTCATGTCCAGTTACGGACATATCCGTGACCTGAAGAAAAAGGAGATGAGCATCGACACTACGACGCTCGAACCCGAATATGAGATTCCTGAAGAAAAGGAGAAACTTGTCAAGGAACTGAAATCCAACGCCAAGAAAGCAGAGAAGATTTGGCTCGCATCCGATGAAGACCGTGAGGGAGAAGCCATCTCATGGCATCTGTGTGAGGTATTAGGATTGGATGAGGAGAAAACAAACCGTATTGTGTTCCATGAGATTACCAAACCTGCCATCTTGGAGGCGATAGAGCATCCACGTCATCTAGACATGAACTTAGTGAACGCCCAACAGGCTCGTCGCGTCCTTGACCGTCTGGTAGGCTTTAAGCTCTCCCCAGTGTTGTGGCGTAAGGTCAAGCCAGCCCTCTCAGCCGGACGAGTACAGAGTGTCGCTGTCCGCCTGATTGTTGAGCGTGAGCGAGAGATACAGAATTTCAAAAGTGAGTCCTTCTATAGTGTGAATGGTATCTTTGCCATCACCAATGCAGACGGCTCCCAGACAGAGGTAAGAGCATTGCTTGGTACCCGCTTCAAGACCCATGAGGAAGTAGAGCAGTTCCTGGAGAAATGCAAGGAAGCGACCTATACCGTCGAGAGTGTCAGCAAGAAGCCCATGAAGCGTACTCCTGCTCCTCCTTTTACAACATCTACGCTCCAGCAGGAAGCTGCACGTAAACTGGGATTCACCGTCAGTCAGACGATGATGATTGCCCAGCATCTGTATGAGAACGGACGTATCACTTATATGCGTACTGACTCTGTCAACCTCTCTGCGCTCTGTATCAATGCCAGCAAGGAAGAGATCAAGAGTCTCTATGGTGAAGAATACAGTAAGTCACGCCAGTACCGTACCAATGCCAAAGGTGCCCAAGAGGCTCACGAGGCAATCCGTCCTACCTATATGAACCAGACGGAAATAGAAGGTACTGTTCAAGAGAAAAAGCTCTATGACCTTATCTGGAAACGTACTATTGCCAGTCAGATGACAGACGCAGAGATTGAGAAGACAACTGTCAATATCACTGTCAGCGGTTCTAACGAATTGTTTGTCGCCCAAGGTGAGGTCGTCAAGTTCGATGGTTTTATCAAAGTCTACCGTGAGTCCCTTGACGATGAGGAACAGCAAGAAGAAGAGTTAAGTCACATCCTCCCCCCATTGAAAAAAGGACAAGAACTCACTCGCCGGGAGATACAGGCCACAGAGCGTTTCAGTCAGGGACCTGTCCGCTATACGGAGGCTTCTTTGGTACATAAACTGGAGGAATTAGGTATTGGACGCCCGTCTACCTATGCCCCCACCATCTCCACTATCCAACAACGCGAGTATGTCCACAAAGGCGATAAGAAAGGAGAGGAGCGTACCTATACGATTGATGTGTTGAAGGGCAAGCAAGTCAAGCAGTCTGTCCGCAAGGAGATGGCTGGCTCCGACAAGGGCAAACTCTTACCTACCGATATCGGAATTGTTGTCAATGACTTCCTCATGGAGCATTTTAAGGATATCATGGACTACAACTTCACGGCAAAGGTGGAGCAAGACTTCGATAAGATTGCGGAAGGCAAGGAGAAATGGACAAGTATGATGAGACACTTTTACAAGAGTTTCGAGCCTAACGTAGAGCAGACACTAAATGCCCGTCAGGAACATAAGGCAGGAGAGCGTCAACTAGGTATCGATCCCAAGAGCGGTCGCCCCGTCTTTGTCAAGATTGGTCGTTTCGGTCCTGTCGTCCAGATAGGTTCCGCTGATGATAATGAGAAACCACAATTCGCACAACTGCCCAGTGAACTAAGTATGGAGGCGATGACAATGGAAGAGGCTTTGGAACTCTTCAAACTTCCTCGTACCGTGGGAGACTTCGAGGGATCTCCTGTCGTCATCGGCACGGGTCGTTTCGGACCCTATATCCTCCATCAGAGGAAATACACCTCATTACCAAAGGGTACAGATCCTATGGCAGTCACCTTAGACGAGGCTGTCGCACTTATCAACGAGAAGCGTCAACAGGAGGAGAAGCGTCATTTGAAGACTTTTATAGAGGATAGCAAACTGGAGGTCATCGATGGTCGTTACGGTCCTTATATCTCTTATGACGGCAAGAACTTCCGTCTGCCGAAGAATCTGCACCAACGCGCTGCCACACTGACCTATGAGGAGTGCATGACTATCATCAACACACCAGTCAAGAAGAAATGAGACGCATTATCCTCATTGGTTACATGGGGTCAGGGAAGACCACAATTGGCAAGGCACTCTCCAAAGAGACAGGTATGATGTTCTATGACCTGGACTGGTATATTGAGAGCCGGATGCGCAAGACGGTGGCACAAATCTTCAAAGAGCGAGGTGAAGAAGGATTCCGCAAGATTGAGTACAGTATGCTTCATGAGGTAGCAGAGTTCGAGAACGTCATCATCAGTTGCGGAGGCGGTACACCCTGTTTCTTTGACAACATGGATTATCTAAACCAACAAGGTGACGTGTGTTACTTGAAAGCCACCCCCGAGGTTTTATACAACCATTTGTTGATGGGTAAAATAGAGCGTCCGCTGATTAAAGGGAAGAGTCCTGAGGAACTGATTACCTTTATCACAGAGCAGGTAGCGAAGCGTGAAGAGTTCTATACCAAGGCACACTACACGCTTGACGTCAGCCTGATGGACAATTATGAGAAGATACAAATCAGCGTAGAGGCACTGCGCAACCTATTAAAATTATAACCATAGGAACTATAGTCACTATAGTCACTATTAAAATAAAGAAGATGAAGAAATGGACGATTGAAGACTCCAAGGAGCTTTACAACATCAATGGCTGGGGAACCAGTTACTTTGGCATCAACGACAAAGGAAATGTCTATGTGACTCCTTGTAAGGACGGTACGCAAATTGACATCCGCGAGGTGATGGACGAGCTAGCACTGCGTGATGTCCAGTCCCCTGTGTTGCTACGGTTTCCTGACATTCTCGACAACCGTATCGAGAAGACATGGAGTTGTTTCAAAAAGGCTGCAAAGGAATATGACTACAAGGGTGAGAACTACGTGGTCTATCCTATCAAAGTCAACCAGATGCAACCTGTTGTCGAGGAGATTATCTCTCATGGACGTAAGTTTAACTTAGGTCTGGAAGCAGGCTCTAAGCCAGAACTGCATGCCGTTATTGCTATGCAGTGTCAGAGTGACTCCATCATCATCTGTAATGGGTATAAGGACGAGAGTTATATAGAACTCGCATTATTGGCGCAGAAAATGGGTAAGCAGATTTTCATCGTCGTGGAGAAGATGAACGAGTTGGAAATCATTGCCCGTGAGGCTAAGAAACTCAATGTACGTCCTAATATCGGCATCCGTATCAAACTTGCCTCTTCCGGTTCCGGCAAATGGGAGGAGAGTGGAGGTGATGCCTCTAAGTTCGGACTGACGAGTGCAGAACTCTTAGAAGCTCTGGAACTGCTTAACAAGAAAGATATGCGCGACTGCCTGCGTCTCATCCATTTTCACATCGGCAGTCAGATCACAAAGATCCGCCGTATCCAAACCGCTTTGCGTGAGGCTTCACAATTCTATATCCAGTTACATAAGATGGGCTATAATGTAGACTTCGTGGATTGTGGTGGTGGATTGGGTGTCGACTATGACGGAACGCGCTCTCCATCGAGCGAGAGCTCTGTCAATTACTCCATCCAAGAGTATGTCAACGACTGTATCTATACTTTCGTAGATGCTGCCAACAAGAACGCATTGCCTCACCCCAATATCATCACAGAGAGCGGTCGCTCCCTTGCTGCCCATCACTCCATACTAGTGATGGATGTGCTGGAGACAGCCTCCCTGCCAGAGATGCCTGAAGAGTTCGAGCCCGATGAGAACAGTCATCAGTTAGTAAAAGACCTTTATGAGATATGGGACAACCTCTCCCCTCGTAACGTGTTGGAGGACTGGCACGATGCGGAACAGATCCGTGAGGAGGTGCTCGACCTTTTCTCGCATGGTATTGTCGATTTGAAGACACGTGCTGAAATAGAGGCAATGTACTGGAGTGTATGTCATGAGATCCACGCACTCGCCAAGAGTCTGAAACATATCCCCGAGGAACTGATGAAGATTGACAAGCTGCTGGCAGACAAGTATTTCTGTAACTTCTCCCTGTTCCAGAGCCTCAGCGACTCGTGGGCGATAGACCAGGTCTTCCCCATCATGCCTATCCAGCGTCTTGACGAGCGTCCCACCCGTAACGCCACCATCCAGGACATCACCTGCGACAGTGATGGTAAGATAGCCAACTTTACTACCAATCTCCACAACACACACTCCCTGCCAGTGCATTCTCTGAAGAAGAATGAGACCTATTATCTGGGAGTATTCCTCGTAGGAGCCTATCAGGAGATACTTGGTGATATGCACAACTTGTTTGGTGACACGACTGCCGTACATATCTCCGTGAAGGATAATGGCTACCATATCGACCAGATTATCGACGGCGAGACAGTGGCAGAGGTATTGGAATATGTACAGTATCAGCCCAAGAAACTCGTTCGCCAGTTGGAGATATGGGTGGCAAAGAGCGTAAAACAAGGAAAGATTACCTTAGAAGAGGGCAAAGAGTTCCTGAATAACTATCGCAGCGGGCTCTATGGTTATACTTATTTGGAATAACGAGATTCCGAAATTCCGAGATATCGAAATTCCAAAATAACGAGATTCCGAAACATCAAAAAGAAGATGAAAGAAAAACTAACAATAGTGAAGGTGGGAGGAGCTGTAGTCGAGGATGATCTACAGCTCTCTCAGCTGTTAAAGGACTTCAGCGCCATTGAAGGACGAAAGGTCCTGGTACATGGTGGAGGACGTAAGGCAACCAAGATGGCGGAGCGTCTGGGTATCGAGACACAGATGATCAATGGTCGTCGTATCACAGATGCCGATATGCTGGAGGTCGTCACTATGATTTATGGTGGACTGGTGAACAAGAACCTGGTGGCACGACTACAGGAAAACGGTGTCAATGCCCTTGGACTCACTGGTGCTGACGCTAATGTCATCAGAAGTCATAAGCGTCCTCTGAAAAATGGGATTGACTATGGATTTGTAGGCGATGTGGAGAATGTCGCACATGAGACATTAGGACATCTGATCGAAGCAGGCATCACTCCTGTGATGGCACCCCTTACCCACGACGGCATGGGACATATCCTCAACACCAATGCTGACACGATTGCCTCTGAGACAGCAAAAGCACTGGCGAGAATCTATGATGTGACACTCATCTTCTCGTTTGAGAAAAAAGGGGTACTCAGCAATCCTGACGATGACGAATCTGTCATCCCTGTGATTACTCCTGAGGATTTTGAGAGATACAAGGAAGACGGCACCATCTCTGGTGGTATGCTTCCTAAGATTGAGAACGCTTTGAATGCCGTAGACGCTGGTGTCTCCAAGGTTATCATCACCCTCGCTACCGCTATTGACGGTAAACACGGTACTGTCATTAAGACAGTGCATGATTGACACTTACCCATTACCAAATGCCAACGACAAGTTTCCAACACGACATCCTGCCGTTGAAAGACAAGCTCTTCCGACTGGCACTCCGCATCACCCTCAATCCTGCGGAGGCAGAGGATGTGGTACAGGAAACGATGGTCAAGGTATGGAATCGTCGTGACAGTTGGGGAACAATTGACAATATCGAGAATTTCTGTCTTACCATTTGTCGTAACCTCGCATTGGATAAGACACGTCACATGGGCAACCAGACCCTCTCACTGGAGACGGAGATGGAGCCCTCAGACAATAGTCATCATGCCAACCCTGAGGAGCAAGTCATCCAACAAGACCGTATCCGACTGGTACGACAACTCATTGACCAGTTGCCAGAGAAACAACGCAGTTGTATGCAGTTACGTGATATAGAAGGTAAGAGTTATAAGGATATTGCCACTATTCTCCAAATCACGGAAGAACAAGTGAAAATAAACATTTTCCGAGCCCGTCAGACAATCCGGGAACAATTCAAGAAAGCAGATTCTTAAAAATTTTTTCGTTCTCCTGTAACTTTTCCCCTCGTCAATCGTCTTTTATTATGTAGGGGTTAAAAATCCCAGAAGAAAAATGGATTATAAATACATCGAACAACTCTTAGAACGCTATTGGGCAGCAGAGACGACCCTTGAGGAAGAGGGCATCCTGCGTACCTTCTTCAGCCAGAAAGATATTCCTGCTGAGATGATGCCCTATCGTGACCTCTTCGCCTATGAGACGACAGAGTCAGAGAGCCACCATCTGGGTGAGGATTTCGATGCACGTATTCTTTCCATGATTCAGGAAGAAGCACCAGCCACCGTAAAGGCTCGTGAGATCTCTATGAGACAGCGTTTCATGCCACTCTTCAAGGCTGCAGCTGTCGTAGCCATCATCCTGACGATTGGAGGAGCTTTACAACGTCCATGGGATGCTAGTTGGAACGATCCACGTATCGAGTATGCCAATAGCTATTCCCTGCAGGTTGACTCTGCTGATGTGACACCCATGCAGGCTGAGAACATTACAGACAGCCCTGTTGACACCGCCAAGGTTATACCAACAGCGGTAGCCAAGGATTAACGAAGAATTTTTTCTATGCTTTCTCTATAATAAATATCATGTTTAGTTAAAACACAGAAACTGTGAAGTTTCTATTCTCTCAAATTTTTCATAACATACTAACGATAGCGGACTGCCAGTCATCGGTTGACGAGCAGTCCGCTGATTTTTTATCCATAGTATCCCTTACGCAGCCCTTCTCATCCTCAGATGGAGTTGGTAAAGGGCTGGGAGACAGATGAGGAGGGAGAAGAATACAGCAAGATAGACATGGAGCTCAGAACCTTTGAAGATATCGATAAGCTTCATGTCCTGATCTGGATAGGCTCGGAAGAGGATATAGGCAACAGAGTTATTCGCCCAGTGGTATGCCATACCTGGGAGGATAGAGCCGGTACGCCAATACATCCACCCCAACAGAAGTCCTGCGAGGAAGGCATATGGCATCTGGGCAGGATTCATATGGATCAGGGAGAAGAGTACTGCCGAGATCATAATAGGACCTACGGGTTGGCGATTGTTCCGTCCTAATAAAGTACGGAGGATAGCACCACGGAATACTATCTCTTCTGCCAAGGGAGCCAGCAAGCCAATAGCAAGATAACCCCAGTAGTTACTCAACAACTGCTCCTGCTCGTTTTCTATCCAGTTGGGTAGTTCTGGCATGTTCTCTTGCAACCATGTCATAGGGATAACCATCCCCAAGGCTGCCAGAACAGCCCACATCATGACATCCCACTGTTTGGTGAGCAGCCAATTGGGGGATATCTCCGCCCATCGTGCTGATAGGAAGATAATGATTGTCAACAAACTGAACACGGCTATGGTCGCGACCAGTTCCATCACGGTGATATCCGTTCCCCCTACTACCTGTTGCCAAATAAAATGCACCACAATACCAGCCATCGCCTGGATGGCGACAAATATCAGGGCATATACAAACGCATTTATAATATTCTTCATAACTCTAAACTCTCCACTCTCTTTCTGTCTTCCTCCAACTGTACCTTCAATTCCTCTTTACTATCGAAACGACGCTCGTCACGCAACCGTTCTAAGAACTCCACGGTGATAGTCTGTCCATAAAGGTCGCCTTCATAGCCGAGGATATAAACCTCCATCGTTTGCGCATGTCCCCCGAAGGTAGGACGAGTACCGATATTCATCATCCCCCTGAGTATCTTACCTCTTCCCTCATCCATCACACATCTTACCGCATAGACCCCAGGAGCAGGGATGAGCTTACGACTGTCTATAGGTTGTAAGTTGGCAGTGGGAAAACCTAATGTCGTACCGATATGCTCACCACTCACCACCTTTCCAGTGATGCGGTAAGGATAGGTGAGTGCCTCAGCGGTCTCATGCACTTTTCCTTCCTCCAGCAGTCTGCGTACCTTCGAGGAACTAACAATGCCTCCCCTCTCTTCAGAGGGGGTCGGGGGGAGTCCCTTTACCTTGATACCTATCTCCTCACCATAACGCACATAGTCCTCGAAGGTATCGTTGCGGTTATGTCCGAAACGATTGTCATAGCCTGTCATCAGTACTTTCACACCCAGTCTGTTTACCATCAGCGACATGAATTCACGAGCCGACAAGGCAGCCATCTCTTTGGTAAAAGGCAGTATCACGCAACGGTCGATGCCCGTTTCCTCTAAGAGCCCCATACGTTCCTCGAAGGTTGTCAACAGCTGAGACTGCCAATCTGTATGCACCACTTCACGAGGATGGCGGTCGAACGTGATGACAGTCGTGGAGAGCCCATGCGCCCTGGCATAGTCACAAACATGACGAAGCACAAAGCGATGCCCTCTGTGCACCCCATCAAACATGCCGATGGTTGCCACACAAGGAACGATAGCACAACAGCCTTTTTCTAATATCAGTCTCTCCATTATGGAGGGCAAAATTACAAAAAAATATCTGAATAGTTGCATTTTTAAAGAAAAAGCATTACCTTTGCACCGGTTTTTCGGACTTGTAGCTCAGTTGGTTAGAGCAACAGACTCATAATCTGGAGGTCGTAGGTTCAAGCCCTACCTGGTCCACACTGAAAATCAAGGAGTTACGAAAATCGCGTAATTCCTTTTTTCATGTCTGCGTAAAAATGCGTAAACATTCCTTGATGGAACGTAATAGTCTGGCAGAAAACAGAGTATCTTTGAGCATCTTTAACTATCATGCTCGGGTAGAATATGAAAATCATACTCTTTTTTACGCCGAAACTTTTGCAAAATATCGTTAGTCCTTCAAGCAGCCGATAGGAACAACCATTACACCATCGGTTCGCATATACGCATATCGCCCGACTGCAGTTAATACCATCTTAAAAGATGGTTTCTTCATTTTTGTCGTGTCTATCTTCTCTGCTAAAGTGTTTAGATTTGCAGCCCCTTCCGCAATAAGTGTATCACCACCCAATTTTATCTCAATGAGACCATAGTTTCCATTTCTCAGATGCACAACGGTGTCACATTCCAGACCACTCTTGTCGCGATAGTGGAATACATCTCCGTCATTAGCTTCTGCATACACACGAAGGTCTCGTACACAAAGGGTTTCAAAAAACAATCCCAAAGTATTCAGATCGTTCAGCAAGTCATTTGGTCCTATACCTAAGGCTGCAATAGCCAAAGATGGGTCAACAAAATAACGTGTGTCACTGGTCCGTATGGAGGTTTTTGAACGCAGATTGGGATTCCAGGCAGGCATGTCCTCTATTATGAATATCTTTTTCAAAGCCTTGATATATGACGAGACCGTTTCGTCGCTCATGTCTTCCGGCTCATTCGTTTTCATGTCCTCGATGATAGTGGGTATGCTGGCCATTGCTCCTTGTAATCGTGCATATGAGCGCATAAGTCTCTTTGCACGGAACTCGTCTCTTTCAATTCCGTCAACTCTTGAAATGTCAGAGCGTGTTATGGCTTCAAAATATTCTGTAACCTGACGAAGTGCAGCCTTCTGACTTTTCTTGGTTAGAGATTTAGGCCAGCCACCTCGACAAATAGCATAAGCGATGTCTTCCATCTTCAACGCATTCTCTCCATCAACCTTTTCCGGCTCAGCAAAAAGAGCTTTGATGCTCACGTCTCCCGAAGATTCTCCAGATTCCCACAACGTCATAGGCCGCATGGTGAGCCATGCGAAACGCCCTGCACCAGT
>JAEEGH010006198.1_pt1 | contig 29391 bp, 19 predicted proteins | sample 9134181 | NCBI WGS metagenome assembly JAEEGH01 (sample SAMN16246544, study PRJNA631951) | gut metagenome | biome: gut microbiome; feature: rumen; material: DP-attached | host: Bos | place: Iran: Karaj | collected 2018-10 | reverse complement strand
ATATTTTTAATAGTTCATGTCGGTGCAAAACTACAAAAAACAAATGAAAAAACAAGAACAAAATACAATAATGTAATCAATAAGCCACATACTGCTCCAAAAGTGGATTCACCTCCCCTTCCTCCATGAGCAGCGACTCCAACTGTTCCCAGTTCTTGATCATGCCGCGCTTCTCACGCTGGTTGACGATGCACTTCACCTGCTCGTAGTTGAGGTAAGGATGATGCACCAAGGTCTTGAAATCAGCACGGTTGACGTCGACTTTCCGAATCTCAACCGCAGCTAGGTTGATATAGGGTTGAATGGCGGCAAAACGCGCATCGTCCATGCCCTTCACGTCGCGGAGCTGCTCCTTGTCGATGAAGCCACCCAACTTCTCGCGGAACTCAATGATGCGCACCGCCGTGTAAGGCCCAATCTGCGGCAATTCCACCAAGGTAGTCGAGTCCACGGTGTTCAAGTCTACGATGGGGATGGCTTTCTTTTCCAGCTTGGCTTTCTCTTCATAAGTCGGTGTTTCCTGCTTTTTGGATGACGTTTTGCCACTAGCACTACGCGCCACCTCCGGCAACACAATAAAAGGCTCCAGCTGTGCAAACTCCTCCTCGCTGATGGTGTAAAGCTTGCCCAAATCGTTTTTCGAGTAGAACTTGCCGCCTTTGGCCTTGTAATTCATGATGTTGCGCACCTGACGGTCGGTGAGACCCATTTGCAGCCATTCTTCTTCCGTGAGGGTATTGGGATTGAAGGGAAAAGGATGCAACTCCGCCACCTCTTGAGGCTTCTCTGCTTGTTGCTGCTGTTGCAGCTCGATGGCCGTCTGACGCAAAGCCAACAAGGAGTCCAGATTGTGCAAGGATTCATCAGTCAGCGACATGCGCGACGGACGAAACACGCAGGCCAGGATCAAAAGCAGTATCAATGCCAAAATCGTGATGATGGCAACACGCTCGCCTTTGCTGAATGAAAACCATTTGCGCAAGGAATCCATATTCTTTGGTTTCGGGCCCTTCGACAGGCTCAGGGACCCTCGGCCGTTGAGCCTGTCGAAACGCCGGCAATTATTTAATCAATCCACTGATGAACACAATCGTGATGGCAATGGGCGCCAGATATCGAATGATAAAGAAGATAACCTTTTTCAGCGATGCCTTGATGGTGCCCTCATTGGTCACTTCCTCGAAGAACTTGGCCTTGCCCAGTCGCCAACCCACGAAGATGACGATCAACACGCCGCCGAGGGGCAAGAGGATATTGGATGAGACGAAGTCCATGAGGTCGAAGACTGTCCTGCCACCAATGGCAAAGGGTGTGTTTTCCATCAGACTCAAGGAGGCAAAACTACCGATGAATAGCGTGGCCGCACTAGCCAACACCGTCGACCACTTGCGGTTGATGTGCAGCTCCTCGGAGAGATAGGCCACCACGACCTCAAGCAGCGAAATCGTTGAAGTCAGCGCGGCGATGGCCAACAGCACGAAGAAGATGATGCAGAAGATATAGCCTCCCGTCATCTGGTTGAAGATCATCGGTATCGTATTGAACACCAACCCCATACCTGCCGTCGGACGGATGCCAAACGAGAACGCCGCCGGGAAGATGACGAGACCCGCCAACAGCGCAATCAAGGTGTCGGCGAGCACCACCGAAAAGGCGGTGGAAGTCAGGTTGTCTTTTTTCTTGATGTATGAACCATAGGTGATGAGCGCTCCCATGCCGAGACTCAAGGAGAAGAAACCTTGTCCCAAGGCACTGATGAGGACATTGCCATCGATTTTGGAGAAATCCGGACGAAACAGGAACGACAAGCCTTCTTTGGCCCCTGGGAGCGTCACAGAGCGTATGCCCAACACGATAAGGATGACCAAGAGCAGCGGCATGAGGATTTTGGCATATCTCTCAATACCGTTTTGTACCCCTTTGAAGACCACAAAGCCCGTCAGGAAGATGAAGATGGCCTGCCACATCACATTGCGCCAACCCATATTGTGGAAGTCGGTAAAGTCTTGCTCCATGGCAGCCAAGTCCTTGCCTTGGAACGAGTTGGTCACCGCCTTGATGATGTATTCCAACGTCCAGCCCGACACGGTGGAATAGAAGGCAAAGATGATGAAGCCGCACAACACGCCCATATAGCCTACAATCGACCACCCCGACTTGGGCGCGAGTTTCTTGAAGGCTCCGACGGCATTGCTCTGCGAGCGGCGACCGATGACCAGCTCCGACAGCATCACGGGGATGCCGAGGAAGATGACTACGGCGAGATAGACCAACAGGAAGGCCGCACCGCCGTTGTTGCCCAACTCACAGGGGAAACGGTAGATATTGCCTAATCCGATGGCCGAGCCCGCTGCAGCGGCAATGATGCCTATCTTCGAGCCAAAGCCATCGCGTTTCTTTTTTTCTTCAGCCATGACTTAACGCTTTTCACCATACGCAAGGTCACCCACATCGCCGATGCCCGGAACGACGTATGCGCGAGCCGTCAGTTCCTCGTCGATACTGCCCACCCAAATGGTGACGGGCAGACGCGACATGGTACGCTCCACATAGTCGAGACCGTCCTGCGAAGCTACGGCAACAGCAATATGTACCTCTTTGGGCATCATATCCTCCATCAAACCATTCAGGGTCTTCACGATGGACTCGCCGGTGGCCAACAGCGGGTCACAAACGATAAGGATCCGGTCTTCGATGTCGGGCGAAGAGAAGTATTCCACACGGATCTCGGAATCTTCCTCGTTCTTGTCGTATTTGCGGTAGGCAGCAATAAACGCGCTGTCGGCCTGGTCGAACATGCTAAGCATACCGTTGTGGAACGGCAGACCGGCACGCAAGATGGTGGCGATGACGGGTTGTTCGTGCATCGTCCGGATTTGCTTGATGCCCAAAGGTGTGGTCACCTCTTCATCGTCATATTCGAAAGCTTTGCTGATTTCGTAGGCCATGACTTCGCCGATACGTTCGAGGTTGCGGCGAAAGCGCATGCGGTCTTGCTGGATGACGGCATCACGGAGTTCAGCCATGTATTGGTTGAAGACGCTATCCGTTCTTTCAAGGTTGTTAATCTTAATCATAGTGTTGGTGGTATTTGCCACAAAAATAGGCAAAAGAAACCAATCTTATACAAAACCGCCATTATTTTTTACAAAAAACTTCACGCTTCATAAATAATTTCTACTTTTGCATTGTTGATATGACAACATAACACATCATTAAAATACGAAAGGACAAACACTATGGCAGACGATTTGAAAGAAAACTGGAAGAAAGTTGGTAAAGACTGGGCTTCGTTAGGCACTGATTTGGGCAAATCGCTATTGAAAACCGTGAAGACTGGAGTGAAAGAGGCCACCAAATGGGCCGATGACGAGCCCAAAGAGAAAGAGGCCGAAGCCAAGACGGAAGAGCCCAAGGCTGAAGAAGCCAAAACTGAAGAGCCTAAGGACGAGAAATAAGGCTAACGCTTTTTCCAGAGCTTCAATAAGGCCTTGCCTATTGGCGACAGCCTGTTGAAGCAATATGAAGGATATTTTGTCTCATTACCGCCGAAGCCGAGGTAGAACCGCGCCAGATTGTCGTCGTCCGACCCCTCAAAGTCAAAGGTTATCGGTTGGTGGGCATGTTGTTGTATGACCTGATCCAAGAGATAGGTCATGGCTTGACGTTGCTTGCCCTCCTCAGTGAGACCCGAAAACAAGAAGGTGATGCGATCCTTGGTTTTCATGAAGATGGCGGCACAAATCAACTGTCCCACTCCTTTCTCACTCACACCCAACATAAAAGCAGCATTACGTTTTTGGGCCACTTTCGCCAGATGGGTCAGCACATTGTACTCGGCATCGCCCCACTTGTCGAGCAAGGCACCACGATTGTCGCGGAACAAGGCCACCACATGATAGGGAATCACCGTTTCGACCAACTGCAGATTGTTGCTCTCAGCCTTGGCCAGATTACGTTTTGTGTTCTGGTGGTAATTGGCGCGAATAACTTCGTACTCTTGGTTTAAGTCAAGCAGCACATTCCTATGATATTCAACACCTTCAGCACTTTCAGCAAAGGCATTGCCTCCGTTTAATCTAATCTCGGCAAAACGATATTTTGAAGGGATGACTTTTAGAAAAGCCTCCGTCATCTCAGCTGTCATAGGCGACTTGGAGAACACGCCCAACTGCTGCACAAAAAAGGGCTGAAACAGATAGTTCACGCCAAACTTCTTCCCGCCCGTCAAAGGCATCACCGACTGATAGTCGTCCTCCACAAGGGCTTCCCAACCTGGATGAACGATGTCGAGATACCATGAAAAGGCATAGATGTTGCCGCACTCAGCGATAAGGGCGTCCCATTTCGCTTTGTCTATGGCGTTATGTTCGAGATAGTGAATCATTGTACAATATATTCCAACAATCGACGATACATCTCAGGCCAGCCGACCCAGCGTTTCTCGCCACCAAGGGTTTCGTTGTGGGTGAGATAGATAAACGTTCCTCCGACAGCTTTCACTTCGTCGACCAGTTGCTTGGCAAGGTCGAGCGAGGCCTCCACGTCAAGGTTGAGATAGTCGCGCATGGTGCCATCCATGAGGGCGAAGGGATGCACTAGCAGGTTGGTGACCATGTCGTTCTCAAGGTCGTAAAAACGGAAAGTGTCGGCGATGCCTGCACGGAAACCCGCCTGAGAGGCAAAGCCCATGGTATAGTCGTCGCTGATGTCCAGCTCGATAAGCTTTTGGTAACTGCGCGGCAGGTTCATCCTCAAGAAATGCTGGCGACTCTTGGTGAGCGGCCGGTGCAACACCTCTGAAAGGCCGTTGAGTTCCTTACGCATCTTATCTATGTTGAGATAGGACGAAAACGATGGATGGATGCCCACGTCAGCATAGTCGCCCAAACGCTTGATCAATGACTGAAAAGGAGCCTTGCGGATGGAGATGTTCTTGTCGTTGGTATCGTAGTCGCCACAAAGGATGAAGTATATCGGCTTGAGCTTGAACTCCTTCTGAAGCTCAAATTGGAAATCAAAAGAGTCGAAGGGATCTTTGCGCTTGCCGCGCAACACCTGATGGCGCTCACGGATTCGTTCGCGGTCGCCCGATGCAAGGTCCTTCACAAACCCGCCCACCGTGCGATACAGACCTTTGCTCTTGTAGGCCCAAGCGGCATCCACATCGTAGGTCGGGACAAACTCAAATTTCTTTCGTTTGATTGGCAAGTCGGGATATAACTTTTGCAAACACTTCCCTAATGCCAAAGTCCAAATGTTGACCAAAGGCTTCTGCAACAAGCCATTCTCGAACATCCACGACGACTCGGCACGAAAACGTCCGTACTGATCGCGCACCTGCGAGAGGTATTCCTCATAGCGCGACACCAAGAAAAACGAGGCGGAAAAGACATCGAAAGGCATGAGATTGCCCTGTCCGTATACCGCGTAAGGCGCTATCGTGCCTTCAAAGGCCACCGTGCGGAACGACTGCTCGTGGATATGGCGTTCAAAGAGAAGGTCGACGGCCTTCACAAAAGGCTCGTCACCATGACGTTGCGGCCCATAGTGAAGTTTAGGTCCCTCAAAAGCCTTGAACTGTTCGACATCGACAGTCAGATCGTATTCAACACCCAACAACTGACTGAGCATCAAATCGAAGGTATACATCACACGACCTGTGACTTTGGGGACCAAGACCAACATTTTCATAGGCACAAAGATAGGAGGTTTTTCTTTACGTGTGTATAAATAGGTGAAAAATAATGCCATTTTGCAAAGGTTAAGCCGAAAAGTTGTAATTTTGTCGGTTTAAAACCAAGGCTTACCCGATATGGAAAATTTCGTCGTTTCCGCTAGAAAATACAGGCCAATGACCTTCGACACCGTCGTGGGTCAAGGCTCCATCACCAACACGTTGAAGAACGCCATCCGCAACAACACATTGGCACAGGCCTTCCTGTTTTGCGGTCCGCGCGGTGTGGGCAAGACCACCTGCGCCCGTATCATGGCTAAGACCATCAACTGCCTCCACCCTACCGAAAACCTTGAGGCCTGCAACGAGTGCGAGTCGTGCCGTGCCTTCAACAACAATGCCTCGTTCAACATCTACGAGTTGGACGCCGCTTCAAACAACTCGGTGGAAGACATCCGCAGCTTGGTTGACCAAGTGAGAATTCCGCCACAAATCGGACAATACAAAGTCTACATCATCGACGAGGTCCACATGCTTTCGGCAGCGGCTTTCAACGCTTTCTTGAAGACATTGGAAGAGCCGCCGGCTTACGCCAAATTCATCTTGGCCACCACCGAGAAACACAAAATCATCCCCACCATCCTCTCACGTTGCCAAATCTTTGACTTCAAGCGGATTACTGTTGACGACATCGCCAAACATTTGGCCTTTGTGGCCCAAAGCGAAGGCGTCAGCGCCGAACCCGAAGCCTTGAACATCATCGCCCAAAAAGCCGACGGTGCCTTGCGCGACGCCCTTTCCATCTTCGACCAAATGGTGAGCTTCTCGGGCAAGAACATCACTTACAAGGACGTCATCGACAACCTCAACGTACTCGACTACGACTATTATTTCCAGATCGTCGACCACATCCTTCACGGCAACACGAGCGACATCCTGCTCATCCTCAACGACATCATCAGCAAGGGTTTTGAGCCCCAGCATTTCATTAATGGCCTGGGCAACCATTTGAGGAGCCTCATGGTGTGCAAGGACCCGATCACGGTACAACTATTGGAAGTCAGCGAACAACTGCGGCAACGTTATCTGGCACAGTCGCAGGCTTGTCCCATGCCCTTCCTCATCCGTGCCTTGGAAATCAACAACAAGTGTGACATTGACTACCGCGCCGCCAACAACAAGCGGTTGCATCTGGAGATTGCCTTGTTGAAGATGTGCGCCTTGTGCAGCCAAGCCTTGAATATGCCTACGGCGCAAGCACAACCCGTGCAGATGCCGCAAAACAGACCAGCGCAAACCGCAAACCCTACCGTACCTAGCGGCGTCTCCATGGGCTCAACGTCCGCTACAACAAAGGTACCTGAGCCCGCAGTTAGTTCTAAGGTCCCTGAGCCCGCGGTCCCTGAGGACCCTCGAAGGGTCGAAGGGCCGACCACAGCACAACAGCCTCAACAATCTCAACCCAACAATTCAACAACTCAACAATCAACAATTCGACAACAAACTGCTCCCGTTTCGACAGGCTCAACGTCCGCTCCCAGCTCAACGTCCGCTCAGCCAGTAGTCCGTCCCCGTGGCACCACCAGCAGCATCAGCATCAACAAGGCCATGCAGCAGGCAGGACAAAAAGCCGAAGAGAAGGAAGAGACATGGGACACACCTTTCACACAGGAGCAACTCACAGCAGCATGGGCCGATTTCGTCAACCGATACAAAAACGTTTCGCCCAACTTTGCTGCGGCATTGGGCAAATACACTCCTAAATTAATGGGCAGCGCCGAGATCCACTTCAGCGTCGACAACCTGCTCTTTGAGCACGACACCGAAGGTATGAGCGCACTGAAACACCACTTGAAACAAAGTCTGCACAACAACCAATACCAACTCAAGCCTGAGGTGATGGAACGTCCCGCCGAAATCGATGCCTATACCGACAAGGACAAGTTTGAGAAGATGGTGGAAGAGAGGCCGTATTTGAGGACTTTGCAGACGGAACTTAAACTGGAGGGAGATCTTTAGTTTAGAGTTTAGTGTTTAGAGTTTAGAGTTGAAGGAACCATACAAAAGAAATCTTGAATTACAATCCAATAAACAATGAAGAAAAAACACATTATCGCCATGATGACATTATGTACAATGGCAGCAGGCTGCGCTGAAAAGGCAGTCGAGACACCCGAACCCCAAAAAGAAAAAGAAGTTGTTCCGGCCATCGAGCTGAGCAACATGGACACCACCGTCAACCCTGCGGACGACTTCTTCCGCTACGCCAACAACAACTGGATCAAGAATAATCCCATCCCTGAAGAGTATTCCACCTACGGCGCCTTCACCGAGATTGACCAGCACAACGAGATCCTACTGCAGGACATCATCAAAGAAGTGTCGCAAGACACCAGCGCCACACAAGGCAGCGTAGCCCAAAAGATCCGCGACTTCTACAATGCGGGCATGGACACCGTGGCCATCGATGCTCGTGGCTACAGCGAACTGCAACCTTATTTCGACATGATCGACGGCCTCAACGACAAGACCGACCTAGCCGAGCTGATGGGCAAGCTCCACAGCGACGGCATCGGCGGTTTCTTCAACGCCGGAGGTAACTCCGACCCGAAGAATGCCGAGATGGTCATCATGCACCTCTACCAAGGTGGCTTGAGCCTCACCGACCGTGACGATTACCTCACGAAAGAGTCGCAGGAGATGCGCGACAAGTATGTCGAGCATGTGACCAAGATGTTCCAACTCACCGGCACCGACTCCATCGAGGCCGCCAAGAAAGCCAAGGCCATCCTTGCCTTGGAAACCCAACTGGCCAAGAACTCGTTGAGCCGCGTAGAGATGCGTGACCCCGACCGCTTGTACAACAAGCGCACCCGTGCCGAGTTGCAGAAATCGACCCCTGTTTTCAACTGGGACAACTATTTCAAAGCCGCTGGTGCTCCTGAATTCGACAGCCTCAACGTGGGCATGCCCGACTTCATCGCCAACCTCAACAAGGTCATCCTCAACACCGACCTCAACACCATCAAGGACTACTTGCGCTGGAAAGTCATCCACGGCAGCGCCTCCATGTTGAGCAGCGACCTCGACGCCGAGAATTTCAGCTTCTACGGCAACTACCTCTATGGCCAAGAAGTGCAGCAGCCCCGCTGGCGCCGCATCCTCGATGCCACTTCAGGTTGCCTTGGTGAAGCCTTGGGCCAACTCTATGTCGAGAAGCACTTCCCGGCAGAAGCCAAAGAGCGCATGCTCAACCTCGTCGGCAACCTGCGCACTGCCTTGGGCGAACGCATCAAGAACCTCGAATGGATGAGCGACGAGACCAAAGCCAAGGCCCTCCACAAACTCGATTGCTTCAACGTGAAGATCGGTTACCCCGACAAGTGGAAGGACTACAGCAAGTATGAAGTCACACCCGAGTCGTACTTCCAGAACGTACACCGCGCCATCCGCTTCGAGAACGAAAGAGACATGGCGAAGATCGGCAAGCCAGTCGACAAGCAAGAATGGTTCATGACACCTCAGACCGTCAATGCCTACTACAGCCCCGAGATGAACGAAATCGTGTTCCCCGCCGCCATCCTTCAGCCCCCGTTCTTCAACATGGATGCTGACGACGCCGTCAACTACGGTGGCATCGGCGTGGTGATCGGCCACGAGATGACCCATGGTTTCGACGACCAAGGCTGCAAGTACGACGAAAACGGCAACCTCAACAACTGGTGGACCGAGGAAGATTCCAAAAAGTTCAACGAACGCACCGCCCAACTCGCCAAGCTGTTTGATGCATTCCAAGTGAGAGGCTATCAAATCAACGGCCAACTCACCCTTGGAGAGAACATCGCCGACCTCGGTGGCTTGAATGTGGCTTGGGACGCTTACCAAATGACCGAAGAGGCCAAGGCCAACCAAAGCATCGACGGCTTCACGCCTGCTCAGCGCTTCTTCATCAGTTACGGCACCATCTGGCGCAACAACTCGCGCGACAAATACATCGAACGCCAGGTGAAGACCGACGTTCACTCACCTGCCGAAGCCCGCGTCAACCGCACCCTCGGCTCGATGCAGCATTTCTACGAGGCCTTCGACATCCAGCCTGAAAATGGCATGTATATCGCCCCTGAAGAACGTGCTAACATCTGGTAATCAACAACAAATTGTAGAGACGTGCCATAGCGCGTCTCTACATTGTTCCATCAAAAATGGGATTTAAACAATTCATAGGCAAAACGAGGCTCAAGCTCGGCGGCTGGAAGATGGTCAACACCTACCCTGACCTCGGCAACGCTGTCTGCATCGTGGCGCCTCACACCGCCATCAAAGACTTCTTCATCGGCTTGGCCTTCTATTGGGCACAAGGCATCAATTTCAAGGCCATGATGAAAGTCGAGTTCTTCCAATACTGCGGCGGCATCTTGAGTCGTCCGTTGAAGAAACTCGGTGCCATCCCCGTCGACCGTGGCCGCCAAAACCACCTTGTGGAACAGATGGTCGAGATGTTCAGCCAATGCGAAAACACCCATCTGGTCATCTGCCCCGAAGGCACGCGCAAGAAGGTAAAACATTGGAAAAAAGGGTTCTATGTCATTGCAGAAGGAGCTCATCTGCCCATCGCCCTTGGCTTCATCGATTATAAGAAGAAACTCTGTTCGCTTGAGAAAGTCATCTATCCTTCAGGCGATTACGACAAAGACCTGGCCGAGATTTGGGACTACTACCGTTCCCGAAAAGTCATGGGAAAACATCCCGAGCAGTTCAACCTTTATGACGAATACGAAAAAGACTAACTAAACTATGATAGACCTGAGCACAAAAATCCACGACAAGTTCACCTTGGAGTTCAAGGTGGGATTCAACACGGAGCAAGCCACAAAACCAATGAAATACCGTGACTACGTGATGAATACGTGGATTTTTGTGCCCAATAGTCTCGATATCAACGCGGCTAAATACAGCAAGGATGACTTCTACCGCGACCTCAAGTCGGGCGTCAGACTCATCACTCCATCGTATGAATTGCATGAACTAGCCAACAACGACGAGCTGCTGCCCAGCAAGGCACTCATAACCAACTTCAACGACCTGCAAGCCGCTCCCGACGACACGCTTGACCTCACCCATACCATCAGGATGTATTGCGCTATCGCCAAGAGTGCTTTCCGCGACGCGTGTTTCTCGGCCTCTCAACAGCCCGATGCCGCTTCAAGGAAGGAAGCGTGCCTACAGTTCCTCGACGACGGACGCAAGATCCTGGAACGGTTTCGTGGTCTCTTCAACCAGCTGAACGACGACAATGCCACCGACCGCACAAGGCAGGTCTTTTCCTATGGCGACGAGTTCCTGAGCAATGTGTTGGAAAAATACACCTACCGCCTGCGCGACGCCATCCGCATCCACCATCCCGAAGAATATCCATCTGTTGAAGCCCATTTCAAGGAAGTGCTGCTTGACGAGAGAAACTATCGTGAGCAAAAAGGTTACCTCTGCGTGAAGATTGACGACGAAAAAGGCAATGAAGACTTCGTCTTCCGCGCCAGCCTGCTCAAGAAATTCAGCGAGAGCGACCTCTACCTCAACGCCACCAAGCGCAAGAACACCTTCCTCGTGGAGCAGATCCTATACAGCCTCGCCGCCGGTGCCGCCATGGTGGTGGCCACGCTGTCGTCGTTCTTCTTCCAGCAACGCTACGGCAACTTCACCTTGCCCTTCCTCATCGCGCTGGTCATCAGCTACATGTTCAAGGACAGACTGAAAGACTGGCTGCGTCTGTTCTTCGCCAAACGTGTCAGCAACAAGGTCTTCGATACCCGCACGGATTTTCGTGTCAAGGGAAGATACATCGGCTGGAGCAAGGACAGTGTTGACTTCATCGACAGCGACAAGATCATTCCTGAAGTCATCCATCTTCGTAGCCGTAATGCCCTTTTCGCCGAAGTGAGCGGCAAGGACGAGAAGGTATTGCTTTACCGCAAGAAGGTACAGCTCTGGCCCAGCGAATTGGCCAAGGCGAGCCCCTATCCACTCCGCGGCATCAATGACATCCTGCGTTATAACCTCACGGAATACACGCGCAAGATGGACAACCCAAGTTTCCCGCTTTCAGGCACATGGGAAGACAACGAATACAAGCCCATCGAGGGCAAGAAGGTCTACCACATCACCTTCGTCATCCAATGCGTCTACGAGGGCAAGACCGAATACAAGCGCATCGTGGTGCGTTGCGATAGGAACGGCATTGTTAACGTAAAGGTTAGTTAATCCTTGTAGAGACGCGATTTATCGCGTCTCCATTAATCGCATCAGAACAACCGCCTACCATAATGGTGAATTCACCCGGTTCCACATGCCAGCCTTTCTCCTTGGAATACACCGCAAAATCGCGTTCGGTAAGATAAAATGTCACCTGTTTTGTTTCTCCTTTATTAATATGGACACGCTGGAAGCCTTTCAGCAGTTTTGAAGATGGGGCAACGCTGGCCACTTCGTCGCGGACATAGAGTTTCGAGCCATAGATAATTATCCGTTAATTATCAGGCCATCAACGAACAACGTATACGCTGATATCTTATACAAATAATTGTTAGGGCCAACTACAGTTTCACAAGCCGCTCTACCAACGTAAATATGGACATATGCCCCAGTTGGAAAATAAGATAAATCGCTTGAGGTAACAGTATAGGACCCATTATCTGCAACTGTTGTACCAAAAATAAGATGATTAGGATTTTCGGATGCAATTTCTGAATCGCTTTGCGACGAAGGAACGTATTCAACTGCAATTACAATTCCATTCTCATTGTTGGCATCATTATTCCAAACTATTCTTGAACCAGCGACAACCTTGCCATCTTGAAGATTCTCAAAATGAACACTGATAAGTTGCGGAAAGTAGATTGTGGTATCACCCAGTTCGCGTAAAGACTTTAATGAAACATCATTGACCAAATTATTGATTTGGAATTGTTTGCCATACAAATCTTTTGGATCAATTATAAAGTCATCATTATGGAAATTGGAAAAACTTTTATCAACTGATTTGGAATAGTAATAATTCTGTGATTTCAGTGCATTTTGCCCATCAACGCAAAGTCCTTTTGGAAATTGATTTCCTTTTATGCTTGCCATGGCACTAAATGAAGGTTCAGAATAGGTACTTTTAGTACTTTGTATCATAAACTCTGCATCACATTGGGTTTTGTAAAAATCAAAATACTCCATAATTGAAGTAGGTTGATTATCATTTACTTGGTTAATGTAATAATCATCATTCTCTGGTTTACATGAAGTAAATAAAGCAATAACTGCAATAATTAAGACAATTGAATATGTTTTCATTTTTTTACGATTTTTTATATTTATTACTTTTCTCATATTTCTTTTTTTTTGCGAAAATAGAGATTTAATTGTAATAGAAACAACAAAAAACAGAAATAAAACAATTTATAATTATTCCAAATAACAACAAGGACAAACGATCTATACAAAAAATTTATAAAGATACTGAAAACCTAATGTTTTTCCGAGTCTCCACCGACCATAACAGTGAATTCACCAGGCTCAACATGCCAGCCTTTTTCCTTGGAATACACTGCCAAATCGCGTTCGGTGAGGTAGAAAGTGACCTGTTTTGTCTCATCTTTATTAATATGCACTCTTTGGAAACCTTTCAAGAGTTTGGAGGCAGGCGCGATAGAGGCCACATCGTCGCGGACATAGAGCTGGACGACCTCGTCGCCATCACAAGTGCCGATGTTTTTGATGGTGCAGGTGATTTTACAGAGGGTGTCGGCCATAGATCCTCTCGCCCTGCCGTCCATGTCATTGACTCCGTCGAATGCATAGCATTTCCGACCGACCTTAGGAGGGAGTGTATCTATGGACGGCAGGACTCGGGATGACATGGCCTCAATGTGAATGTCGCTGTATTCAAATTGGGTATAACTCAAACCATAGCCGAAGGGGAACAAAGGCTTGGCGGTTTCCTCCACATAATCGCCCGTTTGAGGTTGGGAGTAATAAACGGGTATTTGTCCCACTGAACGCGGCACGGAGATAGGCAAACGACCAGCAGGATTGTAATCGCCCCAAAGGATGTCGGCCAAGGCGGAACCGCCTTCCATGCCAGGATACCAAAGTGTTAGTAAGGCATTGGATTTTTCGGTGGCGAGGTTCATGTCCAAGGGACGGCCTTGGATGTAGACCGTTACGACAGGCTTACCCGTGGAGTAGATGCGCTCCATCAGTTCCTCTTGCTTACCCAAGAGCTTCAAAGTGGAACGGTCGTAACCCTCGCCACAATCCATGTCTGAAATGGATTCATTGACGATGGCGGCACCTGTTTCCTCATAGTTCGTTTTGAAGTCGCGGGCAGAAGAGCCACCCACGACCAACACCACCACATCAGCGACCTTGGCAACTTTCATCGCTTCGTCAATATTGGCATCGTTCTCATCGCGCACAGCACAACCTTTGGCATAGGTCACCTCTGCCCTGCCCTTTTCGCGGATGCCTTCGAGCATGGTCACGATGCGGTCGGGGTCTTGCGGCGCGGTGTAATCGCCCAGTTGATTGTATATATTGTCGGCATTCGGCCCAATGACGGCCACCTTTTTTATGCTCTCGCCAAAAGGCAAAATGCCATCGTTTTTCAGCAGCACAGCGGATTCCAAAGCCACTTGCTTGGCCAATTGGGCGTTTTCTTTGGTGCCCACTTCTGCCTCGACCAAATCCTCGTCAACGTAAGGTTTTTCAAAAAGTCCAAGGTCGAATTTCAGTTGCAGTACATGGCGCACAGCACGGTCGATGTCGGCTTCGGTGACGAGACCTTGCTGCAAGGCCTCTTTCAAGAAACCGCCGTAGTTGAATCCGCCCAAATCTATGTCGACACCTGCTTTCAAAGCCATGGCAGCGGCCTCGGCGGGGTCAGCGGCCACATGTTGTGTAGCATAGATGGCGTTGACGGCATTCAAATCAGAGAAAACCACACCTTTGAAGTCCCATGAGTTGCGCAGAATGTCTTGCAAAAGCCATGTGTTAGACGAGCAAGGCACGCCGTCGATGGTATTGTAGGAAGTCATCACTGTCTTGGCACCGCCTTCGCAAATGGCTTTTTCAAACGACGGCAAATAATCCGTCATCAGCCGATTGGGGCCGACATCCGCAGTGGCAGCATTGTGTCCGCCTTGCGGAATGCCGTAGGCAGCCAAATGTTTCAAGGTAGCGCAAACATTTTTCTGCATCCCTTGCACTATTGCTGCACCCAAAACACCGGAGAGATACGGGTCTTCGCCCATGGTCTCCTCCACTCTTGACCATCTTGGGTCTCGGGCAATGTCGAGGACGGGACCATAGCCCACTTGTGCGCCTTGAAGGCGCACCTCCTTGCCCATCACCTCGCCCATTTGTTCCAGCAGTTCAGGATTCCAAGTGCTTGCTTGTCCTATGCCCGTCGGAAAAACGGTCGTGCCTACCGCCATGTGGCCATGAGGTGTTTCTTCGCAAAACAGCAAGGGGATGCCAAGTCGCGTGTTTTCTATTGCATGACGTTGCATCATGTTCAGCAGCCTTGCCGACGCACGAGGCTTCAATCCTGTTTCCACCGTCTTCCTTGACCACGGGTCGGCACGAAGTACGGCCCAGCAGGAACCGAGCGGCAGGGTGTCCATCATGCCTATGAAGTCGTCGGCAAGCCAAAGCGAATCGCCGTCCTTGCCATAGAAATTGAAGCCTATGGGACAAGTCAGCTGGCCACATTTCTCCTCGAGGGTCATCTGCGACAGCAACGATTCTACTTTGTCTTGTTTTTTGGTACATGAACCAAACAAGAACATTCCAACCAATAATAGTATAGATAACCTTCTATTCATTTCCTTTTATCACAAAACCGACAAAACCGTCAAAACACTTTAAGCAGTCGCGGAAAGCGGCCAACCGGCACGCTTTCCGGCGGCGACACAGTTGTGCGCTGCCCACCCCAAATGAAAGTTTTGTGTGTTTTGTAGGTTTTGTTTCATTATACCAAATGCCCAATCAGTTCCTCGCGGTCGCCAGGGAGCATGTCGATGACGGGAATCTCCACCATCGTGTAGCAACCCGGTTGCAGGCGCATCGTGGCGCGGGCCACATTGACCAGCACCTGACCCGTCAAAGCGGGGTTATTGATGCTCATGTTGAACTCCATGCGCTGGTTTTGGGTCTTGCCAGAGACGCCCTTGCGCACGAGGTTCACACCATGCCCCATGTCGCGCACCGCATCGACACTATCCACGGCAAACACATGGGTCTCGTCGTTGGCGAAATACGGGTCGGCCTTGATGTCTTTGGTCACTTGTTCAAGCGTGGCACCGTCTTCCAGTTCCACATACACCATGCGGCGGTGGATGCCTTCACCCAACGGGATGGTCACCGAGAGGGCGTTCTTCACCCCTTTCTTGGAGCGTACGCAGACGCTATGACCCATCGACATGCCAGGACCGAAGTTAGTGTACGACAAGCCTTTAGGCGCAAGACTTTGCATCAAGGTACGGACAATGGAATCCGAACCCGGGTCCCAACCAGCGGCGATGACACTGACGGTCTTCGTTTCCTTATTAATTGGCATCAGCTCACGGCGGTAGTCCACGATGGAAGTATGTATATCGAATGAATCCACGGTGTTAATGCCCAAAGGAAGGATTTGTTTGGCGTACTCGGGACAGCTTCGCGTGGGACAAGCCAAGATGGCCACATCCACATCTTTCAGTTCCCTGATATCTTTCACCACTTCGTATGCAGAGAGTTCAATGGTTTTATTAGCGTTGCGGCGGACGACACCTGCCACTTCGAAATCGGGGGCGGCTTCAAGGGCTTCCAACGCGAAGCGGCCCACATTGCCGTAACCTACTACGGCGGCTCTGATTTTCTTCATGTATTTGAAATTTTAAAGAGGCAAAATTAGGAAAAAACCTCTATGATTTACTCATCCTTTTCACTTTTATCCAAAAAAACCGCGACAATGTGAGTCCTTCCATTGTGGTGGATTTGTTTTTATCGTATCTTTGCGCCCAAATTAATTCATTTACAATGAAAAAATTAAGTCTTATCCTCACTTTAATGGCCGCCATCTTATTTGCGCAAGCCCAAACCATCGAACAAATCTATCACTACAGCCAGCCTGTCGTCAACGAACGCGACGGCTACCAACAAATCAGTTTCCAAGGCTGTCTACCCTTTGGTCAAGTAGGTGAACCTACCCTGCCTTGGCAGAGTGTCAGCCTAATTCTTCCTCAAGGTCAAGAGGCTGTTTCTGTCAACGTGGAATTTTCCGATTTAGTTGAACTTGAAGGAACGTTCATCCTCTACCCCTATCAGCGGCCTCGCCCTGTTTCCAATGAAGAAGAGATTCCTTTTGCCAAAAACGAATCCCTTTATCGCTCTGGAAACTCCTATCCGACACGCAGTTTCAGCAACGTCAATACGCAATATCTTAACGGTGTTGCCTTTGCCTTTAGCGGTTTCACACCCATGCAATACGTGCCCTCTACGGGTAAGATCAGCTATGCCCGCACCGTGAGGGTTAGCATCGAGACTAGCATGAGCCGCGACGACCATAGTGGCAAACTTTGGCTTACGCCCGAAAACGAGGCTTCCATTAAGCGCTTGGCGCAGAATGAGAACGTTTTGTGTACTTACAACAAACGTGGACGTGCCATTGGCGGATATGACATGCTCGTCATCACTGCTGAAGAATGGGTTCCCCGTTTCGCCGAATACCTTGCCCTTTACAACAACAAGGGCATCCGCACCCGTATCGTTTCTTTGGAAGAGATTTTTGCCGCCATGGACGGTCGTGACGAGCAAGAAAAAATCCGCAACTATATCATCCAAGAATATGAAAACAATGGCATACAAATGGTGAGCCTCGGTGGCGATGTCAGCATCGTGCCTTACCGCAACCTTTGGTGCTTTGCACAAGAAGGCTATGAAGACGACCTGCCAGCCGACATGTACTATGCCTGCCTCGACGGTACCCTCAACGACGACGGCGACGACCGCTGGGGAGAAGTTGGTGAAGACGACCTGCTGCCTGAACTGGGCATCGGTCGTTTGCCTTTCAACAACGAAACCCAGTTCAATAACATCATGCACAAGACCTTCAGTTACCTGCAAGCGCCCGTCTTAGGCGAGTTCACCTCCCCCATCTTTGGTGCTGAGCACCTTGGTGACGGCTATTATGGCAGCGACGACATGGAACGTCTCATAGGCACCAACACCGACTACGACTACACTACTACAGGCTATCCTGAGAATTACAACTTCAAGCGCTATTACGAAACGTACCGCATTCCTTGGAGTGGCAGCGACTTTAGAAGACTCATCGGCACGGGCGGACAATATGTACACCACGTGGGACACGCCAATAGCGACTTTGTGGCTGGTTGGGATGGCAATTCCGTTACCAATGAATTCTTTGCCAACAACGACGGCATCAACCACAACTACATGATCTTCCACTCTCACGGCTGCATCTGCGGTAATTTCCCCTCGGGTTGCATCCTTGAAAAAATGGTCACGGTGCAGACCGGGTTCGTGGTCACCACGGGAAACTCTCGCTACGGCTGGTACGTACCGTGGGGCGACGGCATGGCCGCCCATATCCATCGTGAATTTGTGGACGCCTACTGCAACGACCATATCTCCATCCTTGGCATGGCTTTGCGCGAGGCCAAGATTGCTACGGCGCCTTGGGTCACTATGTATGGTGAAGATAACGGCTGCCTGCGTTGGAACATCTACTGTCTCAACGCCTTAGGCGACGGCGCCTTGTACCCCTGGTTCGAGGAACCCTTCCATCCCAACATCACATACGAGAAAGGCTTGAAAGTGGGTACTGTCTCCACCATGGTACATGTTGACCAATGCGGCACACCATTGGATAACTTCCGCGTCAGCCTGTTTGATGGCGAGGACTTGCTTGGCTTCAACATCACAGACGAAAACGGTAATGCCGAGCTGACCTTCGACCCAGCTTTGGACAAAGTTGGTGAGTTAAGGCTCATCGTCACCGGACAAAGTGCATGGCCTCAGATCCTTGAAGTGATGGGCTTCGACAGCCACGTGCCTTTCATCTACGGCAACATCGTTGAAATCGAAAATGGAGCCTTGTATGGTTCTCAGCATAATGTCATGACAGAGATATTCAACAACGGTGATGTGGCCGCTCACCACGTACATGCTACGATCACAACAGATTGCGAATACGTAACTTCACTTGAGAACAATTTCACCATTGAAGAATTGGCTTCCCATAGTTCAGAGACCTTTGGAGAAGGCGGTTTGATTGAGATTGCGGACAACATTCCTGACCAAACCATCTTCACGCTAAATCTGACCACCGTTTCTGACGAAACAGCCGACAACACCACTCAAAAGTCCTTCCTTGCCTTGGCACCTAACCTTCAATTTGTTGACATTGAATTGGAAGAAATCCAAGGCGACGGCAACGGCTACCTTGACCCAGGCGAGCAAGCTGTCATTCACATTTCGGTCAAGAACATGGGACACGCCATGGCACCTGATGCCTACATGGCTGTTGGTTTTAACGGTCAAGGGCTGCACTTAGATGGAGACACCTACCCAATGGGCGATATCGACAGAGACAATGGCTTCTCGGTTGACGTCAACATCGACACCGATGATAACATCATCAGCGGCACCACCTTCCATTTGGACCTCTGCGCCCACACTGGAGCATACGCCACCCATTACGACTATTCCTTCTCTGTCGGTGTAGCCGTCGAAACCTTCGAAAGCGGCGATTTCAGCTTCTTGGAATGGGAGCATGCAGGCGATCATCATTGGTTCGTCACTGATGACGAAGTACACAGCGGCACCTATAGCGCACGTTCTGGCCAGATTGCCGATAACGAGGCTTCCTACCTGTTAGTTTATGCCGATATTCTCCTTGATGGCGAAATCAGTTTCTGGTTCAAGACCTCGACAGAATTCCACAAGGACTTGTTCGCTTTCTTCATTGATGGCAAAAAGAAAGACTGGTGGTCTGGCGAGAACGATTGGACCTTTGTAAACTACGAGTTTGAAGCAGGCAGCCATGTGTTCGAATGGATCTACGACAAAAACAGAAGCGGTTCCAACGGCCAAGATTGCGCTTGGATTGACGACATCACCTTCCCACGCACTTGCTATATCACCAAGGTGGAAGAGATTGTAGCACCCAAAGCCAATGCCATCTATCCCAACCCCACCCATGGTAGCTTCACCATTCAGCTGGCTGAAGAGAGCAACGTCAATATTTACAATGTGTTAGGACAAACCGTCACATGCTTAGACAAGGTCTCCGGAATCCAGTCTATCGACTTAAGCCATGCTCAAAAAGGTCTTTATTTTGTCAAGATTCAGAGCGGGAACAACATCGAAACCCAAAAGCTAATCGTAGACTAACCTAAGCCATGAAAAGACTAAGTCTCTCCCTATTATTAATGCTTGCCGTTAGCATCATTGCCTCGGCGCAAAGCATTACACACACTTATCATTTCAGCAAGCCTACCATCCAACAAGTCGGTGAATACCAAACCCTTTCGTTTGAGCAATCCGTACAAAACGGAACCGTCGGCGAGCCACAACTGCCATGGCAAAGCATCAGCCTGATGCTGCCGCAAAACACTGAAGCCACCGCCATCCATGTGACGTTGGGTGACTTCGCTGAACTGGACGGCCATTATAACCTCTTGCCTGCGCAAAAACCTCGCCCCATCTCGGATGATAGTCCCTTTGTCTTCGAGAAGAATGAAGCGCTTTACCGCTCCAACGAGGCCTATCCCAACAAGACCTTCAACACGGTCAGTACACAGGTGCTCAACGGTGTCTCGTTTGCCTTCGGTGGCTTCACTCCCGTGAAATTCAAACCCGATTCGGGTCAAGTCAGCTATGCCCAAACCGTGTCGGTCACCGTGGAATATCAAGCCTCTCGTGCCGACCACAGCCGTAAACTCTGGCTGCGTCCCGAGACAAGAAACAGCATCAGCAAATTGGCACAAAACGACGAGATGCTCGACAGCTACGCCCGCCGCGACGGTGCCTTGCCGGAATACGAAATGCTCATCATCACGACGCAAAACTATGCGGAGAGCTTTGGAGATTACATAGCACTCTATGCTGGTCGCGGCATCCGCGTCCGCATCGCTACCACTCAAGACATTTACGCAGCCATGACGGGTCGCGACAACAAGGAGAGGATCCGCAACTACATCATTGATGAATATGAGAAACACGGCATCTCCATGGTGCTTCTCGGTGGTGATGTCAACTTGGTTCCCTATCGCAACCTGTGGTGCCATGCCCAAGAAGGCTATGACGACAACGTGCCATCCGACAGCTATTACGCCTGCCTCGACGGCACCCTCAACGACGATGGTGATAACAAATGGGGCGAAATCGGCGAAGACGACCTCTTGCCCGAGCTATCCATCGCCCGTCTGCCTTTCACCAATGCCAACCAACTGGAGACCATACTCTCCAAGTCCTTCAGCTATATGACTTCACCCGTCTTGGGTGAGTTCCGTCAACCTGTTTTGGCCGGCGAGCATCTCGGCGACGGCGTGTATGCCAGCACCGACCTTGAACGCCTCGTCGGTGAGTGCAACTACAACGGCTATACGACCTACGGCTATCCTGAAGACTATGATTTTGTGCGTATCTATGAAACGCCTACCCACAGTTGGAATCCTGATGAGCTTGCCGCTGCCATCAACGATGGCATACAATTCGTGAACCACTTCGGCCATGCCAACACGAGCTATGTGTCGGGCTGGAGCAACTGGGACATCACGCCTAGCCTATTCTATGGCGCCAATGGCACTGACCACAACTACTTCATCTTCAAGAGCCAAGGCTGCATCTGCGGCGACTTCGCCGACGACTGCATCTTGGAACGAATGGTCGTAAATGAAACCGGCGCCGTGGCCGCCATCGGCAACTCACGCTATGGATGGTATAACCAAATGGGCGACGGCCCTTCGAACCATTACCACCGTGAGCTTATCGATGCCTACAACCACGAACGTCTGGCAGGGCTCGGTGCTGCTTTGAAAGAAAGTAAGATTCAGACCTCGCCTTTCATCACCATGGATGGCGAGATTGGCGTGTTGCGCTGGACTTTCTATGCCCTTAACGCTTTGGGCGACGTAGGTCTTTGCGCTTGGTTCGACGAACCCTTTACACCTGAAATCGAGTGTGCCACCACCCTTCCCGTAGGCACCAACCGCATCCCCGTCACCGTGAATGACGAAGAGGGTTACGGCATGTACAACTTCGAATGCCGTTTGTTCAAAGGGGATGAACTGATCGCTTTGGCTTCCACCGATGCCAACGGCGACGCAGAGCTCTGTTTTGCCGCCGTCAACAACACCGATGTCCTCGACCTCTATGTCACAGGCATGAACGGCTGGCCGCAGCATCTTGAACTCGGCTTCGACAACGCCAACTGTGCCCATGTGCTCTTTGACAGCTACGCCCTCAACGACCCCGATGGTCAGGTGGACTTCAACGAGAGCCACACTCTCAATATGGGCTTCCGCAATGTAGGCAACCTTACGGCCAACAATGTTACTGCCACCTTGAGTTGCAATGCAACATATATCACTGTTACGCAAGGCTCTGCCACTGTTGGAACCGTAGACTCCCATGCTACCATCAGCCTTGACAAAGCCTTCGCTTTCACCATCAGCGATGATGTGCCCGACCAGACCGTGGTCACTTTCACCTTGACCTGCAATGACGGCAGCAACACTTGGGTGAGCCATTTCAACATGACCCTCAACGCCCCCAACTTCGGACGGATTGCCACCGTCTTGGAAGAAGTGAATGGCAACGGGAACGGCCATGCCGACAGCGGCGAGACCCTCACCTTGCTCTTCACGGGCAAGAACATCGGCCACAGCCTCTCACCCAATACCGTCTTCGGCGTATACTGCTCTGCACCCGAAATCCTCTTCGACCAAAACCAATTCAGTGTTGGTGACTTGGCCGTCGACGACACTTTCACAGTAGACTTTACCATGAGCATCGCCGATGCCAGAAATGCCACTGCTTTCGAACTCATTTTAGCCACATATTCTGGAAACTACATCGTCTACGACTCCTATTTCATCAATGTGAACAGCGAGATGGAAGACTTTGAGACGGGCGACTTCAGCAAGTTCGACTGGCAGTTTGAAGGCCAAGGCGGCTGGGAGATTGTGAGCCACGGTCCCTACGAAGGCCTTTACTGCGCCCACACCACGTCGATGGGTCATAACAGCCACGCCGACATGAGCCTCGACTATGACTTCGCCTGCGACAACGAAATCAGCTTCTACGTGAGGACTTCCACCGAGACCGGCTACGACTTCCTCGTGTTTTATGTCGATGGCGAACGCAAAGGCCATTGGGCGGGCGAAACCAGCTGGACTTACATCAACTTCATGATCCCAGAAGGAACGCACCACCTCACTTGGAGCTACGAGAAAGACGGTGGCGCCACTGGCGGACAGGACTGCGTGTGGGTGGACAACATCGTGCTGCCGCCTATGGAGGTCGTCCTCGATGTGGAGGAAAACGGCCCTTCGACTCCTTCGACAGGTTCAGGAAACGCAGGGACCTTCGCCTTCTATAACGATGGCAACTTCATCATCAACAATCCCGCGACAGGCTCAGGATCTGCCACATTGCAAATCATTGACATGAACGGTCGTATTTTGAAGAGCGAAAGCATCAATGGCTGCGCTAGTTTCAATGTGAACGCTGCCTCTGGCATCTACATGCTCCGCCTCATCAACGGAAACGATGTGAAAGTGCAGAAAATCGTGGTGAGGTAATCCCCATAGACTCAAAAAATGAACAGCCCGCTTGAAGGAATTCAGGCGGGCTGACGGTTTAGCTGATTATACCCGATATGACTTTTAGTGCCCAACCTTTATCAATTCTCACAACAAAATAGTTTTTCGCTGACATACCGTAGTCAATACGAAATACTAATGCATTAGGTATGTCATCCACTTTGAATAGAGGAGAAATAGTTGTTTTTGGTAAATCTTCATCAAATGGTTCTTTCAAGAACTCATATTCTTCCTCCGTTAAAATGATTATCCTATGCGATTTTGGCTGAATGCTTTGAATATCAGGACTGTTGGAAACAATCATCACAGTTTCGGTAGTATCTGTGGCGTAATTCGGCCCTGGAATTTGTAAATCCGACAGCGTATCTGCATAGATGTTTATATTATAATCCTCAATAACCGCTTCCATTATTACCGTTTTTTCTGTCCGTGGCAACGCAAATCGAGGATTTAGATCCAAATTGTCTGGGATGCCGTCGCCATCGGTATCCGCTTTTTTGGGGTCAGTACGAAATCTTGCCTCAACAATGTCAGTCAAACCATCGCCATCAGAATCTTTACGCAAAGTCACTAAATCCAAGGTCAAGAGTAATCCGTCTTTTGGCACATTAAATTTTGGAGAACCAAACGGCAATATGTATGATGACATCTGCCTTAACAAACAAGCTTCTATCTGCAAGTCACCTTCAGCATTAAACAGCGGCAGTTTTGAATACCATTTGACAAAAATCGGTTGCCTTTGTACAATACCCGTATAATAGTACTCCCATGACTCACCTCCATCCGAAGAATAGGCGACCCAAAGTTCAGGCTCTGCAGAAAATTTCCTCACATACTTCGAATCCTCGTATACAAATGCTTCTATTCTACCTTGTTTCTCATATCTTAAAATTCTGTATCTATCTATTCCACCAATAAATTGCCGTAAAGAATCATGCCAAAAATAATATCGGCAATGTTTCTCTATTGAGTCTTGAAACGGGGTATAAGACAGTGTATCACAATAAGGAGCATAGTTATCTATCTCCTCAAATCCAAAGAAATCATCTTTATAATTCGAAAAAACTTCTTTACTCAAAGGCTCAAACGGCTTGTAATGCCTGTTCTGGTAATACGCATCTTCTTCCTTGCTGGTGTATTTAAATCCTTCTTTTTCCTGCCCAAATGAAAACGCAGGGAGCAAAAGAGCCAGTAATAATAGGGTGAAGTATTGTTTCATATCATTGAGATTATACCGGCACAAAAATAGAATATTTTTCGATGAAACGGCATTTTTTTGGTTTTATTTCAATAATTTGTCAAAAATAAGTATTTCTAATCCGTTTTTTCTCTTCAATGTTACGAAAATGAGTATTTTTGCACCCAAAGAAATAATCAACCTACATAACGATGAAAAAAACTAGTCTCATCCTTTTAGCATTGATGGTCAGCCTGTACGCTTCGGCGCAGACCATCGAGAAGACCTATTATTTTGCTCAGCCTTACGTTAGCCAAATCCAAGGCTACGAACAGGTTCAATTCACGAATTGCATGCAGAGCGCTCTTGCGGGTCAGCCCTCGCTGCCTTGGCAGAGCGTCAGCCTCATGCTGCCCCAAGGCACAGAAGCTGTCAGCATCGAAGTGGAACTCTCCGACTTCCAAACGATGACAGGCAACCACAACCTCTTCCCTTACCAATCAGCACGCACCTATTCCGACCCTGTGCGCCGTCAGTTTGAGAAGGACGAGGCCATTTATGCCTCGAAGAGCGTCTACCCCGCCCAAGCCTACGGTAACCTCAGCACACAATACCTAAATGGCGTCGGTTTCGCCTTCTCGGCTTTCACACCCGTGCAGTATGTGCCTGGCACCGGTGAAGTGCGTTATGCCACCAAGGCCACCGTTCGCATCACGACGACCGCCTCTAAAGCTGACCAAAGCCGCAAGCTGTGGCTCAACGGCGGCAATGCCGAACGTGCCAAGCGCCTCGCCCATAACCCCGAGATGCTGCAGACCTATAACGACAGAGGTCGCACCGTGGGTGGCTACGACCTCCTCGTGGTCACCAAGCAGCAGTATGTCGCCTCGTTTGACGAATATGTCAGCTTCTATCTGGCTCGTGGTCTCCGCACCCGAGTCGTCGACCTTGAGACCATCCTCAGCACGATGAGCGGACAAGACAATGCCGAGAAGCTGCGTAATTACATCATCCAAGAATACGAGGACAACGGCATCATGATGGTCAACCTTGGCGGCGATGTGCCCGACATCCCCTATCGTGGTTTCTATTGCGACGTGTTGAGTGGCGGCAGCCATCAGACCGACAGCGACATCCCCGCCGACCTCTATTACGCCGCTTTGGACGGTACCTGGAACGATGACAACGACAACCGTTGGGGCGAGATTGGCGAAGACGACCTGCTGCCCGAGATTGGCATAGGACGTATGTGCTTCAGCAACCAAAGCGAGCTGGACAACATGCTCCACAAAGCTATGACCTATCAAGCCGAACCTGTCCTAGGCGAGTTCCACGACGTCATCATGGCTGGTGAGCACCTCTACGACGACCCTGAAAGCAACGGCAGCCAATACCTTGAGCTGCTCATCGGCTCGCACGACGACAACGGCTATACCACCACGGGCATTCCCGAAGACTACAACTTCACCCGCCTCTATGAAGAGGAAGGCAACTGGAGCGGTTCACTGCTTCGCAATGCCATCAACCAAGGCACACAGTACGTCCACCACGACGGTCACGCCAACACCAACTATGTGGCTGGATGGACCAACGGCGATATCACCAACAACAACTTCAGCGCTGTGAATGGCGTGGACCACAACTACACCTTCTTCCACACCTCGGGCTGCATCTGCGGTGACTTCAGTAGCGACTGCATCTTGGAGCGCATGACCAAGATCGCCAACTTCGCTGTGGCCACCTTCGGCAACTCACGCTACGGCTGGTTCAACGAAGGCCAGACCGAAGGCCCCGCTATCCACCTAGCTCGCGAGACAGAAGACGCCTACTACAACGACCGCATCCCCTATGGTGGCATGGCCTTGAGAGAAAGTAAGATTGAGACAGCACCTTGGGTCAATGCCCCTGGACAATGGGAAGAAGGCGCCTTGCGCTGGAACTTCTACGACCTCAACATGATGGGCGACGTGGCTGTCAGCCCCTGGCACGACGAGCCTTTCACACCCCAAGTCAATTATGCCTCCGAAATCCTGATCGGCATGACGACGATGGATGTCACCGTAACCAACGACAATGGTCAGGGCTTGAAGAACTTCCGTTGCGTCTTGTTCCATGGAGAAGACATGATTGGCGTAGGCTACACTGATGCAGACGGCAATGGCACCATCGAGTTTGCCGAGCCCATCGACTTCGTCGGTGAGATGAGCCTCGTCGTCACTGGCTGCGACGCTTGGCCACAATCCCTTCCCTTGATCAGCATCCCAGGCAACTGCGCCTATGTCGTTTATGACAATTACACCATCAGCGGTGGTGCCCAGCCCGACTTCGGTACCAGCATCGCACTCGATTTGCAAATCAAGAATGTGGGCACCCTGACCGCCAACAACGTCACTGCCACCCTCAACACCGACTGTGATTATATCACCCTCACAGATGCCACAGAGACCATTCCCAGCCTAGATGGTGGTGCTACGGCCACTCTTGCCGAAGCCTTTGCCATGGACATCGCCGACAACGTTCCCAATATGACCAAAGCTGACTTTACATTAACTTGCACCGATGGCACTGACACCTGGGAGAGCAAGTTCGCCATACGTCTCTACGCCCCTGAATTTGTAGTGCTTGGCACCGTCATCGATGACAATGACGGCAACGGCCATGTCGACCCGGGCGAGACCGTCACGGCCCACATCACCGTGAAGAACGCTGGCATAGCGGCTGCGCCAGAGACCATGCTCAACATCATCTGTGACCTGCCGGAGATCACCTTCGAGCAGGGCAACTTCCCACAAGGCATCGTGAACGCCGAAGAGGAGTTCACCGCCGACTTCGTCTTCACACTCTCCGAGGCAGTTGAGTTGGGTACAGCCTACGAAATTGGTTTCACCGTGACCTCGGGCAATTATGCCACCGAAGGCAGCTTCATCTTCACAATAGGCAATGTCATCGAAGACTGGGAGAGCGGCGACTTCAGCAATTTCGACTGGGAGAACGACCCTGGCATGCCTTGGACTATTGTCAACGACAACCCATACGAAGGCACCTACTGCGTCAAGTCGGGCAGTATCGGCGACAATGCGAGCACCTCGCTGAAGATCACCCTTGACGTGCCCAATGCAGGCGAAATCAGCTTCTTCAAGAAAGTATCGTCGGAAAGCGGCTACGACAAACTCTACTTTTATATTGACGGCACCGAGCAAGGCAACTGGTCAGGCGAAGTCGCATGGGGTGAAGAGCATTTTGCCCTCACGGCTGGACAGCATGAGTTGAGATGGACTTACAACAAAGACGTCTACGTCAACAGCGGTAGCGACTGTGCATGGCTCGACTACATCGTCTTCCCGCCCACCAACACCATCACCGTCACGCAAGAGACCGTGATGAACGGCGTTACCATCTATCCTAACCCGAACCACGGCCAGTTCAGCATCAACTTGCCTGAAGAAGACTGCGACATCGTGGTGTTCAACAGCGTTGGACAGCAGGTCTACAGCCAACAAGCCAAGGGCATGACTACGCTCAACCTTGAGGGCTTGAACAACGGCATGTACTTCGTCACCGTGAAGTCTGCTAATACGTTCAGCACCTTGAAGTTCGTGAAAGAATAAGGCACACTTTAAAGAATTGAGCACCTCGGGATGATCTCTCGGGGTGCTTTTTGTTTGTCAGCCATTGGTCTTATTGAAAAATTGAGTACTTTTGCAATCATTAACAAACCACAAATTAGACATGAAGAAACTTTTACTTATTGCATCTTTAGCCATGGCTTTAATGGCTAATGCCCAGACCATTACCATCGGCGAAGGCAACGGCATGACCGACGCAGTGCCATACAACACCTTTTACAATTACTCGTTCACCGAGCAGATCTTCCTTGCCAGCGAAATCGAATATGCTGGAAACATCAAAGCCGTCAGTTTCCGCCTTGCCTATAGTTACAACACTGAATACACCAGCGACATCGTTGTCTATCTGAAAAATGTGTCGAGGAGCACATTTGAAGACACTTCTGATTACGAACCAGTTACCGAAGAAGACATCGTGTTTTCAGGTCCATGGACCATCCCTGCCGATTATGACGGATGGATTACCATTGAGTTTGACACCCCCTTTGCCTACAATGGCACCGACAACCTGCTGATTGCTGTTGACGAGAATTCCGAAGACTATGCCATCCGTTATTTCAGATTCACGGATACACCCAACACTGTCTTGAGCTATTGCAGCGACATTTGGAATCTGGACCCCTATAATCTTGGGACTTTTGTCGGACCAAAAGAGGTGAGTCACTACCGTGGCAACATCAAGCTTGTCTTTGGTGGGAGTGTCGGTTTAGATGAAGACAGCGTAAAAGTCCTTTCGGTATATCCCAATCCGAACCACGGACAGTTCAGACTCAACCTTCCTGAGGAAGACTGCGACATTGTGGTATTCAATAGCTTGGGGCAGCAAGTTCACAGCCAACAAGCCAAAGGCATGACCACGCTCAACCTCGAAAGTCTGGACAGCGGCATGTATTTTGTCACGGTGAAGTCGGAGAAGGCAGTTAACACCTTACAATTCGTCAAGGAATAAGTCATTAATGACATGAAAAGGAAAAACTTGGAGCACATGCTTCAAGTTTTTTTTCTTAGTACTAAAAAAAATCCGAGCTCATTATTTCT
>JAEEGH010006195.1_pt1 | contig 29401 bp, 23 predicted proteins | sample 9134181 | NCBI WGS metagenome assembly JAEEGH01 (sample SAMN16246544, study PRJNA631951) | gut metagenome | biome: gut microbiome; feature: rumen; material: DP-attached | host: Bos | place: Iran: Karaj | collected 2018-10 | reverse complement strand
TCTTTTTGAGTCTCAGGGTCTTGCTCATCATAATCCAGAGGTAAGCCGCAGTCGATAAGGATTCTTGCGTTGGGACTGACAAGTTCCACGCAGTTCCCACCGATTTGGTGGGAACCACGATGCATGATAAAGTTTACATTGTTTTGTTTGATTTCCATTTTCATTATTCTAAAAAGTGTTGATAATCAGTAGTTTTGAACAAATTTTGCTAAAATGCGATTCGAGGATTCAAACAACCGTGAATGAACGGGCGCATGAAAGCAACGTGATGGATTTCCTTCGTTTCCCATTCCAGATACAAATCAGGTATCTGTTTTGTGGCCCAACAAAAGGCCGTCAACGTTTCCGATCCAAACCTCTTTTCGTCGATTGCCAGCCAACATTGCATCTTGATTTTTTCAGGGGATAAACCACCGCAAATATCACAATACCCGTAAAACTTATCTTTGTACCGGTTGCAAATTCGCGGCATTAAAGCGGCCAAGGTGCCATTGATTTCTTCCTCCGTAAAAGGGTTTTCGGCTTCTTTTGGGAGTCGGTCGAACAACCAAACTTCAGCTGCGCTATAAACAGCAGTTTTCATTTCGATGCTCATTCCACATTCGATTGCTCGAATATAAGCCTTGGTAAGCATCTTCAGTGCTTTGAAAGCTTCCATTTTTTCGCCTTCTTCGGCGTACTTCTCGAATAGTTTCTCTGTTTCTGTCATAACTTGTATTTGATTAAAGGGGTGTCCAAGTCCCCGAAGGGACTCAGACCTTGTAAATCCTGACAATTTTTTTCAATGCTTGGGCTTTTCGGATGGTGTCCCAAGTGCCTTTGCTCGATGCCGTGACAAAGGCGAGAATGATGTCAGAGTTTTCGACAATAGTCGTGTTTCGTTTCAGAGGAGCGCCGCGACCGTAGAGGCCATAATCAGGCTTGAATTCTTCCAGCGGGTAGCTGTGTTCCGAAGCGTATCGGGCGGCCAGCGTATCTGCGCCTTTGGCACCACCTGAAACAATCTTTTCGACTTTAATCTTGGTTTTTTCGACAAAGTTGTCGACTGTTTCGGCCAGCAGAGAGTAATCCAAGAACTCCCTGGAGCCAACGATTCCCAATCTCATTTTTCAGTATTTTAAAGAACAAAAGATATTTCAAACAAGATACTAATACGAATAGCCCCATCGCATTGAAATCAATTCGATTGTAAATCGCTAAAAAACAGCAGACTAATAAGTAAAAATACAAGTGCGTAAATTATGTGCGTAACAGAATAATTCTCTATCTTTGCACACAAAACCCAATAGATATGTCAGTCAGTTTTACCTTGGAGAAACGCACCAATTTGCATGATGAAAGTCCCATCAGGATTTCATGGAGCTTTATGGGTGAACGTTTCCAATCAACATTAGGGGTTTCCATCAAGAAAGAAGATTGGAACGAGAAAAGCAGATTGGTGAAAGCCGATGCGCACAACCACAACGGGCAAAGCACCGATGAGATCAACTTCCTCATCAAGCGCATCAGCACAGTTGTGATGGATGTTGAGCTTGCTTGTATAGAAAACCAGTATATTCTTGGCAAAGATATGATGAAGCAAGCCATTAACGATGCCTTGGCCAACGATATTGCCCGCCCTGAAGATATTGTCGAACGGTGCATGAATGGCATAACGTCCACTCCTGAGCCAACGACTCGGTATTATTGCGACCTGGCAGGTAGATATTATCAGTTTCTATGCGATGCCAAAAACTATTACGCTTCACATGATAAGTACTTTATCCTCCAAGAATTGTTTGGCGCACACGAAAGAGTTGCCGTTCCTATCAGCAAATTCAAGCCCGAAAGAGAAAAAGGGAGTATGTATCCCATTACAAAATTCAAGGAAGTGAGCAAGGTAGAGGCATTTGGCCGATAATACTTCCTCTACTGCAAGTGCAAAATGAAAAAGGCGGATTTGTTTTCAACCCTAGTTCATTTTCCTTCAAGAAGCAATGCATCCTTTAGAGAGCCAAAGAATTCTTTAGGATTTCCATTTTTATCTTTGGTATAATACAATGTATATAAATGCAACGTGACATTTAATCCTTTCAAGTGAATGTCTGACATATCACCTTCGTGCGAATCCCCTTGAGGCATTAAAGAGACCACATTAAGGTCAAGATGGTTTGGCACGCTACATTCGTCAAAATTCTCTCTAAATATTTTCCACCAATTATTTCCACTTTTGCTACGAAGCAAGTGAGCAATAAAAGTTGCATAGATCAGTGCTTGTTGCAATACTAATTCTTGCGATTCATTTTTTTTGTTTTCGTCCTTAAGTTCAATTATTGCAAGACGAAATCTTGTGGATTTTTGCTTCACTCTTGCCAAAATATCAATGCCACCTCCTGTCGCACCTCCCCTTGGATTAACTGAATACTCCGGGTTATGCTTGCTTGCTGTTAAAGGTGTGGTTAGCTGAAAAAATTGGCCTCCAAGTCTAACTGGTCGTATATTGCATAGTTTTTTTGCTTGCTTTCGCGTTTTCTTGCTAAATTCTTGTAGCAGAAAGTTTTCTATTCTATGTTCTTCACTTTTGATAGCAATGTTTTTTGTAGATTCTTGATTCTGAAAGAATGATCTAAAACGTTGTGCCTTTTCACTATCCCAAGATGCTTTATCCAATTCAACACTATTTTCAAAACCGAAATGTTCTTTTGCATATTGTGATTGTTTGTCTGTAACTGTTAGTTTGACTTTAGGTGTATTATCCGTGTTTACATAAACGGTTCCAATACTTTGGCCCGCAAACCTTAAATCAAAAGTGCTGGTTTTACTGTCACTCATAACTTTCCCCAAACTACTATATTTGTGTAATGGTGAATTAATCTTAAAACACCTAGAGTGTTCTCCATACTTTGTTTTGTTCTTAACTACTGAATTTGCATATCTTTCATAAATGCGTTCCCATTCCTCTTTATTATTGGCCAGAATACATGAGGTTTTTTCGACGATTTCATTATTATTCATAATTGTTCATGTTTTTGATAGTAGGTGCAAAAATATGTAAATTCCGTTTCATCTCAAAAGAAATATCTTTCTGAATCCAATAATATAAATTTTTGTCCCCTCTCCTTTTCACGCCCCAATAGAAACCCGCTGAGCCTCCGAGGTCCCTTCAGCATCATCCCGTTTTTTCGAGGCTTTGGGTGCTCCGCCCGTATAGGTAGCATTCAGCCGCCCTATGATTTCAGTCACCACCGCATTGGGCTTGCCGTAGGCCTCAGGATCTTTCGAAGCCATCGCCTGTAGATAGGTTACCAAGACTTCGAGCTTCTCATTAACTTCCCGCTTCAAGACGGGAAGAGGCTTGTGCTTCTTCATCATGCTCTTGTCCAAAATTACATCCATGTGTTTATGCAATAATGTATCCAAAGCCTCCTGAATGCCGTTGATACGCTCCGGCAACATGGGGAGCTTTTCTATATGAACTTGCATCTCGGGTTGCGCCAAATCGCGAAGCAAGACACTCACCACGGTCATCTGGGTGTACAAGTCCATCCGTGTAATAGGTTTGCCATAGGAGCCGAAGAGCTTTTTGAGCACCTTGGCACTGGCCTTTACATCGGCATCGGGCAAATAGCAGCACGAGTCGATGAAACGATGTGCCGCCACAATGCTGTCGTTGAGCTGTTTGACTTCCTGTTGCACATTATGCTTTGCCTTGCCAACATTTAGGGCATCGAAAAGCCTTTGGTTGGCATCTTTCACTTCTTGGACAAGACCCAACATGTAATCGTCAGCCTGCACGTCATTAAGACAAAGACATATTTCATCAATTCCAGTATGGAACGACAAGGAATCCAGGCCCTGGTTGAATTTAGATGGAGTCATAAAGAACATTTTATTGACGAACAACCATCAAAAACCGTATCAAATAGGGAATCAAAAGGTTATCAATGACAAATTGTCCGATTCTTTGCCTATTTAGGTCGTTTATAACTCTTCCATGCCCTATTGAATCAGGTCAGCAGTCGTTATGAACGACAAAAAGGCTGATTCCATGCCCTTTTGAATCGTTGGGAACTCTTTTATACCCAATCGCATTTGGATGAACAACGTTATTAACGATGAAACACCCCAAACATTGCCTCGACTAAAAGCAAACTACTTTGAAAGATGGAAACGATAGCCGTCCCAAGCAAAGGTCCGCTCCTTGTTCCCAGTCGGGGTATAGATATGGGCCCTGATGTCTTTTCCGCTGCGAGGCAGAGACAGGGTCACCACGGGGCGGTCTTCCATCCATTTGTCGTATTCCTCTTGGGTCATCTGTTTCCACTCGCCCGTCACATGGTCGGTGGCAAAATACCGTTCTCCATCGTATCTCCACTGTAGAGGTGCCAAGCTGGACAGTTCTTCACTATCAATGGCTTCGTTGCAGCCATACAACTTTTGGGTCGCCTTGTCATACAGGAAAAACATGGCGCCATCAAATTGTCCATCATTATGGGGTTTTCCCTGATAGGTGCCTCCAACATTCTCAGCGAACAACTTATGTTTCCCGTCGGCGCAATTCCAGACACACATTTCCACAACAGTTATACTCTCCACCGGCTCTCCTTCTTCATCCTCGTATGCCTTGTCATAGTCCAACTCATACCTGAAATAGCCGTTCTTCTCATCCAAAACTATCGTCGTGCCCTTTCCCAACGGCTTATTCTTCCTATAAAGCTGCCAAGCCTCGCTCATTGGTCCATTCAACTCATCCTCAGGCTCTGCCAGCATCCAAGAAACGAAATCGGAGATGGAGCCCTTCGAGAGCTTTCCTATTTCATATAGCTCATCCATATTGTAAGGTTTTTGCGCATTGGCTTCCATGCCAAATAACAGGGCAATCACGCCACAAATTAAGAATACCGTTTTTTTCATGATAGTGGTTTATCAAGATCAAAGTTCAATTCCGTATAGATGCATCTTATTATATAAGGTCTTGCGGTCGATTTGCAGCAGCTTGGCCGCAACGGTCTTGTTGCCCCTCGCCTTCTGCAAGGCGGCTTCGATCTGTTCCTTCTCATGCTCGGGACGCAAGGCCCAGTCGTCCTCATCCGAGGCGATGACAGTCTTCTTGTTGGGCGCACTGAACACCGGCAGGTCATCCAGCTCGATGTTCTCACTTTCAGCAAACAACACACAACGGCGAACCACATTGCGCAACTCACGCAGGTTGCCGTTCCAGCGTTGCTCTTTCATGCGCTGTAAGGCATCGTCTGAAATGCCCTTCACATTCTTGCCCAGCTCTTCGTTGGCCTGACGGATGAAGAAGGCGGTCAACTCATCGAAGTCCTCCAAACGGTCGCGCAACGGCGGCACCTCGATGGCAAACTCATTGATGCGATGGAACAAATCCTGGCGGAAGCGCCCTTCCTCGATGGCATGCTCCAAGTCCTCGTTGGTGGCAGCGATGATGCGCACATCCACTTGGATGTCGGTGGCCGAGCCCACAGGCCTCACCTTTTGTTCTTGCAAGGCACGCAAGAGTTGCATCTGCACCTCGTAAGGCAGGTTGCCCACCTCATCAAGGAACACTGTGCCACCCTTGGCTTGTTCGAACACGCCTTTCTTGTCGGCAATGGCAGAGGTAAACGAGCCTTTCAGATGGCCGAACAGCTCGCTAGGTGCCAACTCTTTCGACAGACTTCCACAGTCAACGGGGATGAAGGGACCGTCCTTGAACTGACTCTTTTCGTGGATCATGCGCGCGATGTATTCCTTGCCCGTGCCACTCTCGCCGAGAATCAGCACGGAGAACTTGGTGGGTGCCACCAATTCCACATGTTTGTAGAGCCGCACCATGGCGGGACTGTTACCCCTCACCCACTGCTTGGTGCCCGGGACAAAGGTTTCCTCAACCTCGTCAACACCCGAAGTCAGCGCAGCAGCGATTTTCTCCTCCAACACACTTGGATTGATAGGTTTCTTGAGGTAGTCGAAAGCACCGAGTTTCATGGCCGAAACGGCGGTCTGCACTTCGGCATAGCCCGTCATCACGATGATGGGCACCTTACTCTTCAACTTCTCACGCACCCAAGTCATCAGGATGATACCGTCACCATCGGGCAAACGCAAATCGGTGAGAATCAAGCCAAAGTCACCATTGGAAATTTCAATCTTGGCCTGTTCGTATCGCGACGCAAGCACGGCCTCATAACCGTTCTTCTTCAGCCAGGTCTGAATCATCAGGCCGAAGGAGGCATCGTCTTCCACAACTAGAATTCTACATTTCATGCCGCAAAGATAACATTTTTCCGTAGATTCCACAAAATTACACACAAAAAAAGCCCCACATTGGGGAAATGTGAGGCATTTTTAAAAAAATTGAAAACGAGCAGTTCCGTATTAACGGATTTTTATTTGATGGATACTACCAAATAATTCGACATACTCCAGAAAGCTTCCTTGTCGAGGATTTGCAAGGTCTGAGCCCCTTCCTCTCCTTCATTGATCTGATAGCTGCTTTCCGGGTGGGTGGTCATGATTTTGGCCTTCTTGGTATTCAGCGGGATGAGCTCCAGTTCGCGCTTGTTGCCTTCCACAAACTGTGTCTTGTCGAAGCCTTGCTTGGAGATGGCGCTCGACTGGAACAAACCGCCCTTGCTGAGGATACCCTTCTCAACCAACGTCTGCTGAGGGGCGATGCAAATCCACACCGTGTTCAGCATAGCATCTTGGTTTTCGATGGTAGCCTGTTGCGCTGCATTCTGCACCGTCATCTCATCCAAATTGGTGCTCAATTCGTTGATGTTGTTGTTCAGGTCGGTCACCTGTTCATTCAGTTCGGCGATTTGCTCACGGCTTTGTTGCAATTCATCCTTCAAGCTACTGATATAGGTATCTTTTTCTTCCAGTTGTTTCTTCAAGCGGTTCACAGTCTGGTTCAAGGCCTTTGAAGTTGCGCCCTGTTCGGCCAGCTGTTTCTCAAGTTTTTCGATCTTTTGGCGGTTTTCCTGCAAGGTCTGCTGGATGGCGTTAATCTCGGTAACAGCCTTGTTGGTATTACCTTCTTGGTTATCCATCATGATGATGTTTTCCTGGGCACGCACTGCCTCAAGGGCAGCCTCAATCTCGTTGATGGTGTTCAAGGCCTGGTCGAAACCACCTTTCGAAGCCACAGCTTCGGTGTATAAAGAATCGCGTTCAGCCAAAAGGGCTTGGTACTTTTCGGAACGTTCCACATTGCATGATGTGGTTAACAAGACCACGAATAGCAAAGAAACCAATGTCAATCTATGTTGCATTTCAATTCGACTTTAATCCACCTTGTTTATATAGCACAATGCGTGCCACAAATACGGAAACACTTGAATGCAAAGGTTATCAACAGTTTATGTTCATAACTTGCAGCGTGCCACACTGTGGAATAATGTGGAAAGTCACAGAATGCCTCAAAAAACGTGGAAAATTGGGGAATCTACAGATACACAAAACCTGTGCTTTTGTGGCGTGGCAGGGGGAAGATGGAGGTGTTCACATCGGGACGGACATGCTTTTTGTGGAACTGTTGATACAGGCATTGCATGGCTCGCTCGGGAGTGTTGTTGTTCTCGCTGAGGTGACACAGCATGATGTTTTTCATGCCCGAATGATATACCTCAGCCACAAATCGCGCCGACTCCTCATTGCTCAGATGACCGAAAGGCCCTGCGATGCGTTGCTTCAAAATGTAAGGATACGAGCCTTTCTCCAGCATTTCCACATCGTAATTGGCCTCAATGACAAGGTTGTCGGCCTTGCGGATCTGCTCCTTCACCACCTTGTCGAGCATCCCGATGTCGGTGGCAATGGTCAAGGTATGTCCCTCATAGTTAAAATGATAGCCCACGGCACCTCGCCCATCATGCATCACTGGGAAAGCCTCAATCGTGATACCACAAATCTCAAACGGCTGCATGGGCTCAATCTCATGAAACAATCCTGAATCTACCTTTTTTGTGGCATTGCCTTCGGCGAGACCTTGAAGACAATCGGAATGGGCGTAAATCGGGACAGGTGTGTTTTTCGTCAAAACCTCCAAGCCTTTCACATGATCGATATGGTCATGCGTAATCAGAATGGCCTTGATGTTTTTCATACTTAAGTCATTCTTTAGCAATCCCGTAACGATTTGCTTGGCATTGACACCCGCATCCACCAGTAGGCCTTCGTCCTGCTTGCCCACATAGTAGCAATTGCCGCTGCTGCCCGAGGCAAAGCTGCAAAAGACAAAAGGCGAAAGGCAGGAAAAGAGGTCCATCTGAGTCAAATTTGGCCGCAAAAGTAGAAATTAAATTGGTTTTTTCCCTATTTTTGGCACCAAATTTATCAACAATGGAAAACAACTTTGACCCCAATGCAGCCGCTGTGGCCGATTCCGGCATCTACGGCCTGCCCTGCACCGCCGAAGAGGCGCAAATCATCATCATACCCGTCGAATGGGAACTCACCACGAGCTACAACCGTGGCACCGTCGACGGTCCTGCCACCATCATGGAGGCCTCCTTGCAGGTCGACCTCTGCCATCACGACTATCCCGACCTCTGGCAGAAAGGCATCTGGATGGATGAATTCCCTACCGAGCTCCGCGAACTCCACGACAAGATGGCACCCATCAGCGAAGACATCATCAACGCGTTGTATGAAGGCACCATCGACAATGACCAGGAGACCTACGAGATGATGTATGACATGATTGAAGATGCCACCGAACAGAAAAACGCCTGGCTTCGCGAACGCATCGCCTACTGGAAGGCACAAGGCAAGGTGGTCGGTCTATTGGGCGGCGACCACAGCTGTCCCCTCGCCTATCACCAATACCTAAACCAGCTCGGTGTGGAATACGGCATCCTTCACGCCGATGCCCACTGTGACCTGCGTGAGGCTTTCGAGGGCTTCAAATACTCCCATGCTTCCATCTTCTACAACACGCTGCAATTCAGCAATGTGAAGAAGCTTGTGCAAGTCGGCATCCGCGACTACTGTCACCAGGAGAAGGCACTTGCTGAGAGCCAACCCAATAGGATTAAGGTGTTCTTCGACCGCGACTGCCGCCGCCGCATCTACGAAGGTGCCAAATGGAAGGACATCGTGGATGAGATGGTAGCCGCCTTGCCCAAGAAGGTCTACCTCTCCATCGACATCGATGCCCTCGACCCGAAGCTCTGCCCCAACACAGGCACACCCGTGCCGGGCGGCTTGGAATACGAGGAACTGATGTACCTCCTCAACCGCATCCGCGAGGCTGGCAAGGACATCATCGGCTTCGACCTTTGCGAAGTCTCCCCGTCGCCCGATGGCGGCGACTGGGACGGCAACGTCGGGGCAAGGGTGCTGTTCCACTTGTGTGGGGTGGCGGCAAAATAATCCTTTCTTATGACCACTCCCTATTTCGGCGAAATCATAGCGTTAATCGTAGCCTTCTCCTGGACGGCTACGGCCTTGTTTGCCGAGACCGCCAGCAAGCGTCTGGGGTCTTTGCCACTCAACCTTATTAGAATGGTGCTCTCTTGGGCCTTCCTCTCCGTCATGCTGTGGATTGTCACGGGAGCACCCTACCCCATGTATGCCAGTGGCAAAGCCTGGTTTTGGCTTGCGCTGTCAGGACTGGTGGGCTATGTCTTCGGCGATTGGTGCCTGTTCAACTCTTACATTGTCTTCGGCTCACGCTACGGACAGCTTTTCATGACCTTAGCCCCGCCTATGGCGGGCATCGCGGGTTGGCTGATGCTGGGCGAGTCGATGTCGTGGCACTCTTGGTTAGCCATGCTTGTCACCTTGACGGGTATTGCCATCTCCATTCTGGCCCATGGCGGCGAGAGCCACAAACTCACGCTCAAGCTACCCTTGAAAGGTGTGTTGTTCGGTATCGGAGCCGGCGTAGGGCAAGGTGTCGGGTTGGTGCTCAGCAAGATAGGCTTAGACAATTATGCCCTGTCCATTCCCACTGAGGCGCCACAAGCCATTGCCAAGATGATGCCTTTTGCGGGCACCTACATCCGAGCTGTGGCAGGTTTCCTGGGCTTCTTCCTAATCTTGGCTTTAACGAAGCAACTGGACTTGGTCGGCAAGGGACTCCGCGACAGGAAAGGCATGACGTTTGCCGCACTCACCACTTTCTTCGGGCCCTTCCTCGGCGTGTCATTGTCGCTAATGGCAGTGCAATACGCCAAGGCAGGCATCGCCTCCACCTTGATGGCACTCACCCCCGTGCTCATCATCGTGCCCTACGCCATTATTCATAAACAAAAGATTTCATTGAAAGAAGTGATTGGCACCTTGATTACCATGGTTGGCGTGGCATTGTTTTTCTTGTTATAGGCCAAACTGCACAAAATTTCATTTTTCTTTCTTTCTTTTTGTTTTTTACATATCTTTGCCCCGAATATCAAACCCATTTCGAAAATGGCACTGAACAACCTATTCACTAGAGGAAGCAGCCGCGAGAAGCACTTCTTCCCCACCTACGTCAAGCAGGCGGAGACGGCTCAGATTGCCGCCAAATACCTCAAGGAACTGGTCAAGAGCGACGACCCCGAGGAACGCAAACTGCTCACCCGAATGATCAAGAAACAGGAGACCACCGGCGACGAGCTGCTGCGTGAGTTCTACATCGAGTTGAACGAGGCCTTCGTCACGCCCTTCGACCGCGAGGACATGAACGCCCTGGCCATGGACCTCGACAAGTTCCTCGACTTCATCAACCACTCGGCCAAGACCATCCTGATGTACAACCCCAAGAAGATCGACAAGCAGATCAAGGAAATCGTCGACAACATCCACGAAGATGCCACCATCATCATGGAGGTGTTCAACCTGCTCGATGACCTCGGAAAGAACCATCAGCAAATCAGCGACCTGTGCCAGAAGGTCACCCTTATCGAGCACGCCGTCGATGACATCTATGGTGACTACATCTCCTACCTCTTCGAGAACGAGAAGGATGAGATTGAGTTGCTGAAATACAAGGAAATAGCACAAGTGGTGGAAGACACCACCGACCGCGCCAAAGAGGTGACCGGCACCGTTAAAAGTCTTTTAATAAAAGAATCGTAATGAACCTCTTGACCATAGCCATCATTCTCTCCATCGTCCTTGCCTTCGTATTCACCTTCCTGAACGGCATGAACGACGCTGCCAACTCCATCTCGACCATCATCGCCACCAAGGTGATGACACCCGTACAGGCCATCCTTTGGGCCTCGTTTTGGGAGTTCGCCGCCTTCCTCCTCATCCGATTGGTGCTCAACCAGCAATTCGCCGTGGGTAACACCATGGCCAACTTCGCCGACCAATCGGTCATCGACCCCTACCTTATTCTATCTGCATTGATAGGTGCAGCCATTTGGGTGGCCGTATGCACCAAGAGTGGCATGCCCATCTCCACCTCGCACGCCCTCATCGGCGGTATCATTGGAGCCGCCTGGTTTGTCAATGGTAGCAGTGTGCTACACATGACACCCATCATCATCACACTGGCATTCATCGTATTATCCCCATTGATTGGTCTGTTTCTGGGTTTCTTCCTTGAATGCATCTTCTTGAGGATCTTCAAAAACAGCCAGCGCAAACGGGTGGACAAGATTTTCAAGGTGTTGCAGCATTTCTCAACGGCTGCCTTCTGTATCGGTCACGGCTCCAACGACGCACCCAAGACCATGGGTATCATTGCCGTGCTGATGGCCAGCGTGTTCACCACACAAGGTGTCAGCGACGGAATGAAGGAGTTCATCGGCAACTTCTACGACAGCAGCCAAGGCTTCCACATCCCTGATATTCTGGCTGTTGTTTGCTATATCATCATGTCGTTAGGCATCTTGATTGGCGGCAAGAACGTCATCAAGACCATGGGCGGCGGTTTGGCAAAGATTACACCCGTTAGAGGCTTCTCTGCCGAGTTTGCCGGCGCCACCACCTTGATTGCCACTTCATTCATGGGTATCCCTGTCAGTACGACGCACACCATCACGGGCGGCGTCATCGGCGTGGGCCTCACCGACGGCATGAAGTCAGTGAAATGGGTCACCGCCAAGCGCATCGTCCTATCGTGGATCCTTACCATACCTGTGCCGCTGGTCATCGGCGGTGTCCTGAACCTGTTGTTTCACCTCTTAGTCAACTAATGCCATGAGTCTCAACAGTTTCTTCCAGTTTTTCGTCCCCAAGGAAACCAAGTTCTACCCGCTCTACCAGCAGCAGGCAGCCTACATCGACAAGGCTGCCACACTTTTGAGGCAGATGCTCGTGGAGACCGATCTCGACCAACTCGAAGCCTTGAGAAAGCACATCAAGACTTGTGAGACCGAAGGCGACCAAGTGCTGCGCGACTTCTACAGTCAGCTCTTCGCCACCGTGCTCACTCCCTTCGACCGCGACGATGTGCACGAACTCGCCGAGATGATGGACACCTTCCTTGACCGCATCGACGACTCGGCCAACATCATCCTCACGCGCCGTTTCCTCGCCGTTGATGAAGACCTCACCACCATGGCGGACAACATCATGTTTGCCGCCGAAAACCTCAGCACCATCATCACCGACATGCCCAAAATGTTGGATAATCGCAAGGAAATCACCCGCCTCTGTCAGGAAATCAAGACTTTGGAGAACGAAAGCGATGTGCTATACGGCAGCTATATCAGCAAGCTGTTCAACAATGGCTACAGCCTGACGGAAATCATCAAGCGGAAAGACCTTGTGCAAGTCCTTGAAAACACCACCAATTCGGTGAAGTATATATCGGATAAAGTTAGAAGTATTGTTAGTAAATTATAATACGGTGCTTCGACAGGCTCAGCAACCTTAGCTTTTACTTAAGGGTCCCTGAGCCTGTCGAAGGGCCCGTCCAAAAACAAATAAAAACATGCGACAAATCATCACCAGCCTCTTAGACAACGACCTCTACACCTTCAGCGTGTGCTATGCCTACCTGCAAAAGTTCCCCCGCGCCATGGGTCAATATACCTTTGTGGACCGCAACAACACGGTTTATCCCAAGGGCTTCGCCGAGAAACTGAGGGAACAATTCGACCTTTACGGCAACATCAAAATCACCGACGAGGAAGTGCGTTTCATGAAAAGGAAATGCTATTACTTCCCGCTGTGGTTCTTCACCTTCCTGAAAGGCTTCCACATGCGTCCGTCGGAAGTCGAGGTGAGCCAAGACGAGGAAGGACACCTGAACATCACCGTCACGGGACTGCTGTGGCGCACCGTGTTTTGGGAGATGCCTATCCTAGCTACGGTCTCTGAGATGATGCACGAGTTGAAGGGTGAGTTTGATCACTACGATGCCGAGAAGGAATACCAGAAGTCCTACGCCAAAGGCATCCGCCTCATTGGTAATGGCGTGAAATTTAGCGACTTCGGCACACGGCGTCGTTTCTCGTTCGAGCATCAAGACTTGGTCATCCGCAGCTTCATCGAGGCACAAAAGCAGTTCACCAAAACTTGTTTCGTTGGTACCTCTAATGTGCTGCTTGCTATGAAATACGACCTCACCCCTATCGGCACCATGAGCCACCAGTTCATCGAGACTTGTTCGCTCTATGGTTACAACGAGGCCAACTACCTCGCCATGGACTACTGGCAAGAGGTGTATGCCGGCAGCTTGGGTGTGTTCCTCTACGACACCTACACCCGCAAGGCCTTCTTCCAAAACTTCACCACCCTGCACGCCAAGCTGTTTGACGGTCTGCGCGTCGACAGCGGCGACAACTACGAGGCCTTGGAGGAAATCATCAACAAATACAAGGAATTGGGCATCGACCCAGCGCAGAAGTCCATCATTTTCAGCAATGGCCTTAATGTGGATGAAGCCATTGCCATCCATGAGGCCGTGGCAGGTCGCATGCAAGACTCGTTCGGCATCGGCACCCACCTTACCTGCGATGTCGACAATGTGAAGGCCATGAACATCGTGGTGAAGCTCACAGCTGCCAAGATTACGGAGAAACGTACTTGGAAGAAGGTGGTCAAACTCAGCGACGACCTCGGCAAATACACTGGCGACCCAAGCGAGATCGAGATTTGCAAGAAGACGCTGGAAATCGAATAAAGCGTCCCTTAGGATAGATTAAGGGCGTACAGGTTCCGACCCGTACGCCCTTAACATTTACTTTATCTGGCGTAAGTAGTGTAATAAGCCCTGTAATACAAGCAATTGGAAAGCACCGTCTTGAAGTAAGCCGTCTGCTCATACCGCCCGTGTCGGAGACACGACATCCTATTTACCCCACACGGTATAATGTGGGGCTCGACACACTAGCCATACTGTCCTGCGTGCCGGAGGCACGCCACCTCACATAGATGTAGCGTGCCTCCAGCACGCCCTACCTAGTCTACAGTCTGGTAAACCCCACACAGCAGAGCTGTATGGGGTAAATAGAATACCGTGCCTTCGGCACGAGGCTGCCGCAAAAAAGTTACCGGACGGGGGTTTCCGTGCACGCTACCGCGTGCGCCCCCGCCCGATAACTTTTTCGCCCCTTGCCCGTAGCCCGTAACGGAACAAAGGTTAGTTCTGACCAGAAGAACGCACTGGTCGGACAGAATGACCATAGCCACGGGAGTAGTAGAGGTACATGCCGTAATAGTCCGAAAGGAAGTAGAGGTACCACGCGTAGATCGGGTAGTCCGTGTAGAGCGAACTCGACCAGTAGTAGCCGTAGCTGCCTGCGTAGCTGAGGCTGCTATTGTAGCGGCAGCCAGCAGCGGGCAGGAAGAGGCTGTTGCCGTTTGAGGCGGTGAACAACATTCCGTTCACACCGTTCTGCTGCGTCCACGTAACGGTTGTATTGTCGAGAAGTTCTTGCCATTCTTCCTTGGTAGGCATACGCCAGTCACTACCCCAGTTGGCCGTGGCGGCATCGTCCTCAGGCAACAAGGTGGTCAGATTGTCGGTGAAGCCGTTGTAGCCGTAGCTGGAGTCGTTGCAGTATTTTGTCAACGTGTTGTAGCTGCCGTTGCAGTATTGGTAGGTGCTCCAATTATAAGTGTCCTTCGGCTGGGTCTCGCCCCAAGCGAAGTAGTCACCATATTCCTCTGGGGTTTCAGCGCCCACATTGCAGGTAGCCCACAAGAGGCCACTCGGCAGGCCGAGGTCAACGTAGGCATGGTCACCGCCGCCTACAGAAGGATCCATCTCGCGGAATGAGATATCATCAAGGCCGAAATCATTACCCATAATTTCGGTGTTCTGATCCAAAATGGTGATGGTTGCCGTAGTGGAATTGCCGCTGTACCATAATGCGATAAATTGCTTCCAAGTGAATGGCGACGAAATTGTTAATACACCACCGATTTGAGTGCCATTGATGCTGAATTGAATCAAAGGAGACGAGTCATCACAAAGCTTACCAACCCAAGTGGAAAATACATAATATGTGTTAGGGGCAACAGTGATCTCTTCTGCCCAGACAATGGTTCCTGGTTCTTCAGCCGCATCACAATACATATAATAACCCGCATCGCTATGACTGGGGTACTCATTACTAAAATTGTAAAAGCCTGGCCCACCACCACCATAGAGATATTCCGAAGTAAAGCCAACATCACCCTGCTCAAAGTCGCCATTGACAACCAGCTCATCGCCTAAAACAACGTAAAAGACGGCGGTCAAGTTGTAATCTCTATACACAGGGAAAGTATAGGTGGTTTCGGTGGAGACAACTTGGCCGTTTTCCGTCCATCCCAAGAAATAATAACCCTCGTTGGGTGTGGCAGTTATAGTGCAAGTCTCGCCACCTTCAAACGAGCCACCACCAGACACTGTTCCATATTCCGCAGGACTGGCCGTGACGGTAACCATACCAGAGCATTGTCCAACAGCAATATAGTTAGTAAACTCAGACCAACCATTGGCATTTTGATAGGCCTCAATGGAAGCACAAGGAACGTATACGGGAATGGAATGGTCAGTTTCACAAAAAGCACAATCACCCAAAGTTGGCGGAACTTCCGCAAGAACCGTCATTGAGGACAATGTATTGATACCTGAAATGCCCCAATCTGCTATATAATTCACAGAAGCTGGAATAATGAGCGATACAATCTGTGCCTCATTAAGAGCATCACGTCCAATGGAAGTCACCGTATTAGGTATGACAGTACTTGAACTACCTGAGACAAGCCTATTTGTCGCAGTTTCAATAATAGCCTGGCAGTTGCCTCTCGAATCATAATAAGCGTTTCCTGATTCTACAGTAATTTGTGCTATATTTGAACATTGTGGAAATGGATTATCTTCAATTGATGTTACTGAACTAGGAATGACTATCTCTGTAAGGCCATAACACGACCTAAACGCTCCCCATCCAATTGAAGTCAACGAATTGGGAAACACAACCCCAGAAAGACTTTGACACCCCCAAAACGCCTGCCACTCTATGGAAGACAAAGAATTGCCAAAAGATATGGATGTGAGACCAGTGCACCCATAAAAAGCCATGTGACCGATGTTTGTCACGGAATTGGGAACAACAACCGAGGTAAGACCCGTACATTCAGAGAATGCATACTGATTAAAGTGTGTTACTGTATTAGGAATATCGACCGAGGTTAGTCCAGAGCAATTTGAAAATGCATAATCTCCTATAGTTGTTACCGTATAGGTTTCACCATTGTGCAGCACGGTTTCAGGAATGATCAATTCACCCGTAAGTTGCATGTCATTTACTCGTCCCGTCAAGGTAGCCGTGTGATCGGATTCATTATAATTAAATGTCAATGGATAGGTAGAGTTCTCATAGAAAGTAGCTACAATGTTCCTGTCATAACGCACAACAAAAGAACAGGGATTCTCTGAGGAGATTTCGTTTCCATCTATTTTCCAATTCAGAAAGGTATAACCTTCATATGGAATGGCTGTCAGCGTACAAGCCTGTCCCAACTCATATATGCCTGTTCCATCAAAAGTGCCAAATCCCTCTTGGTTTGGTGTGGCATTAACGGTAAAGGAGGGTATCTGAACAAACTGCACAAGACGAACAGCTTTGGCTTCACCACGCCAATTAGATACCATGCCATAGCCTAGTGAGAAACAGAGAGCGTTTTCCCCACCAACTTCACTCGTTGAGGACCAATATTCACAACGCGTAGAATCAAAACTCGACTGACCATACCTATAACCAGCAAATGGCAAGAACACCGCGCCATGACTTTCCAAGTCAGTGCTCCATTCAGTCAAAGAAATCACATTGCCTTGGTATGAAGCGCCTATGTCATTTACGTTGTACAGAACGAACCATGAGGCATCCCAATTATCAGGCAAAAGTATCCAACCATTGACTCCATTTACATTGGCAGCCACGAAACGGATTCCAGACGGCGTGGAACGAAGGTTCAGTATGTAATCCCATTCGCCGACGGTCATCGTACGCCATATGCCTTCAACATTACCTCCATTGCTGATAATATTATAACCCCAATCAGCTTCCCCAGATTGATCTAACAAATTGAACAAGTTGCTACCGTATGCAAAATAGTGACCATTGTTTGTAGAAGTGCTCCAAGGTTGGTAACAAATTGCGCCATGCTCGCGACCACTTGTACCATAACAAAACAAATCAATCCAACCCTCATAAGTCGACGATGCATTTATATTGCCTTCTCCCACATAATCCCATTGATTGTCTGCAAACCGCCAAGTATTGGTGGAAGCCTGATATTGCAGGTTGCCTTGGGAGAAACAGACTTGGTTGTTTTCACTAACGGAGAACAGACCATTGAGAATTCCTGGGGAACTGGTCGTAAAGCTCAGCTCCTCGCCATAGTTGATGCCTTTTACGGAAACGGCGTATGCACGCACATAGTAAACGGTTTCTGGGTCAAGTTCCGATATTTCTGCTGTAAAGTCGCCTGGGCCGCTTTCTATTTCCAAATAGGAATCATTCGTTGTGGGCTCTGGATGGGTCGCCCAACATACGCCTTTCATCAAGACGGACGTGTCATCATTAGAAACCGCCGAGCCACCGCAAGCGGCTGTCGTCGAGGTGATGTTGGTCGGTTCACTTGTAGTCACTGTGAGTGTCCCTATCGGTATGGAAGGCAAGCCAAAAACCAAGATAACCGGCTCTGTGCGGTTCGAGAAGTAATGGTATCCCTCGCCAGCGTTCAGGCTTTGCACGGCACCACGCCAACGGCCGTATGAATACGTGGAGTTGCCAAACTGAGACTTGATCATATCACCAACCGCTGGCGTAAAAGAGCCCAAGGCCGTGTTCAAATCTACGGTTTCTGCATAGGGGTAGGCTATCCAGTTCCAACCAGGAACCAGTTCTATTGCAACATCTTGAGCCTTAAGGCTCGTGCTTGCCGCCATCATGGCAACTAAGCTCATTAACATGATAAATGCCTTTTTCATATTTGATATTTTTATGTTGATATTCTTATGTTGATAGTAATTTCCCTGTGCAAATCTACAAAAACAATTTGTGATGACAATTAGAATCTATAATCTTTAAACCTTACCTCCATAATACTTTATCAGCCCTTCAACAGGAGCTTGCATAATCTCGCCCAAGGTGAGGCCATAATAGGCAAGGCTTTCCCTCAAGATGTCTTGAAAATGGAAAGCCACGGAACCAATAAAACTAACTTTCAAGGACTTGCAATCTTCATAACGGAGAATAAAAGCCTCAATGAAGGCCCTGAAACATCCTTTCACCAATTCTTTTATAAAAGGATTTGACTGGTGCTCACCTGCAAACTTGGCGAAAGTGGCCAAATAACGTGAAGGCTGAGGCTGATGATAGACTTTGTCGATAAAATCCTTTATTTCCAAATGATATGTTTCTTCAAATTTCATCCGCAAATCCTTAGGCATGAAGCCATAAAAATAGGCCTTCAACACTTCCTTGCCGATGTGCATACCACTGCCTTCATCGCCAACGAGATAGCCTAAGGAAACAGCTTTTTCGATGATATTTTCGCCATCGTAAAAACAAGAATTCGAACCCGTACCAAGGATGCAAGCGATGCCTCTTTCACGGCCAAACAGGGCATGGCAAGCCGCCATCAAGTCGTGGGTGACATGGATGTCGGCATCGGGAAATTGGGATTGAAAGACCTCTTTGATGGTTTGGCAATTCTGTTCGTTGCCACAACCTGTGCCATAATAATGGATGGAACGGATTCCATTGGGTAGAGACGCGCCATAGCACATCTCTACAAGGTCTTGCATGGGAGAATAATTCGGGTTGAAGCCCTTGGTCACAAAACGTGCTTTGACCTCAAGGCTATCCATGAGAATCCATCCCATTTTGGTAGAACCAGCATCGATAATCAATCTCATACGGTTATGATTTAAAAGAAGAATGACTACCTTACCGCCTTTATCCCACATTGTGGTTCCACATTCGCGGAATGAGGGGAACCGCAATCCCCAAACGTGGACGTGGAAGACTCGTCTTCGCGCTCGGGGGATGGCAGATGTTTCTCCGCCATGAAGGGAAAAGGCTTATGTATGTCTTTCCCTTGTTATTTTGTGCAAAATTAGACATAATACACAAATAACGCATCAGCAATCGCTTTTTTTAATAGTTTTGCAGCCCATTTATGCTTCGACAGGCTCAGCAGCCACGAAGCTACAACAGATGTAGAACCATTAAACAATACTGCAAATGAGAAAATGGCGCATTGAAGACTCCGAGGACCTTTACAATGTGAAAGGCTGGGGCGGCAATTACTTTTCCATCAACGAAAAAGGTCACATGGTCGTGACACCCAAGGAAGGCTGTGCCTCAGTCGACCTGCCGGAACTGGTTGACGAGCTGTCACTTAGGGATGTTTCAGCTCCTATGCTGCTGCGTTTCCCCGACATCCTCGACGACCGCATCAACAAGATTGACTCCTGCTTCAAGGAGGCGGCCAAGGAATACGAGTTCCACGGCCAGAACTTCGTGGTGATGCCCATCAAGGTGAACCAAATGCGCCCCGTGGTCGAAGAAATTGTCAGCCACGGCAAGAAGTGCAACATCGGTCTGGAAGCCGGCTCGAAGCCCGAGCTCCATGCCATCATTGCCCTCGGCACTGACTCCGATTCGCTCATCGTGTGCAATGGCTATAAGGACGAGGAATTCATCGAACTCGCCTTGCTTGCCCAGAAGATGGGGCGTAAGATCATCATCGTCATCGAGAAACTCAACGAGTTGAAGATTACGGCCAAGATCGCCCGTCGACTGAAAGTCACGCCTAATCTGGGTGTACGCATCAAGTTGGCCAGTTCCGGCGCCGGCAAATGGGAAGAATCGGGCGGTGACGGCAGCAAGTTCGGCCTCACCTCTTCCGAACTCCTCGAAGCCCTCGACTTCCTTGAGGAACACGATATGAAGGACTGCCTGAAGCTGGTGCATTACCACATCGGCAGCCAGGTCAGCAAAATCAAGAAAATCAATGTGGCCTTGCGTGAGGCGGCACAGTTCTACGTGCAGCTCTACAAGATGGGCTACCATATCGAATATGTCGACATGGGCGGCGGCCTTGGCGTCGACTACGACGGCACCAGTTCCAGCAGCGCTAGTTCTGTCAATTACAGCATCCAAGAGTACGCCAACAACGCCATTTATACCGTCGTGGACGCCTGCGACAAGAACGAGCTGCCCCACCCCAATGTCATCTGCGAGTCGGGCCGTGCCTTAACCGCACACCACTCCGTGCTCATCTTCGAAGTGCTGGAAAAGACCTCTCTGCCCGAATGGGATGACAATGAGGAACCCGAGGAAAACGATCATGAGCTCATCAAGGAACTCTACGAGTCGTGGGACGAGCTGACCAAGAGCTCTTCCTTGGAAATCTGGCACGACGCCCAAGAGATCCGTGAGGAAGCCCTTAACCTGTTCAGCCTCGGCCTGCTCGACCTCAAGTCGCGCGCCAAGATCGAGCGTCTGTTCTGGAGCATCGCCCGCGAGGTGAACCATATCGCCAACAGCCTAAAGCGTGTCCCCGAAGACTTCACCTCTTTGCCAAAACTCTTGGCCGACAAATACTTCTGCAACTTCTCGTTGTTCCAGTCGCTGCCCGACCTTTGGGCCATCGACCAGCTCTTCCCCATCATTCCTATCCAAAGACTTGACGAAAACCCGACCCACCTCGCCACCCTGCAGGACATCACCTGCGACAGCGACGGCAAAATCACCAACTTTGTGGCCAAGTCGACGCAGCACACCATCCCGCTGCACTCCTTCGGTGAAAAGGAACACTATTATATTGGTGTGTTCCTCGTAGGTGCCTATCAAGAAATTTTGGGCGACCTCCACAATCTGTTTGGCGACACCAACGCGGTTCACATCTCGGTGGACGAAAAAGGCTACTACATCGATCAAGTCATCGATGGCGAGACTGTGGCCGATGTGTTGGAATATGTGCAGTACAGCCCGAAGAAACTCGTCCGCACGGTGGAGACCTGGGTCACCAAGTGCGTCAAGGAAGGCAAAATCTCGGTCGAAGAGGGCAAGGAGTTCTTGTCCAACTATCGGTCGGGATTGTACGGGTATACTTATTTGGAGTAATTATTATTTTACTATGGCATATGACAATGGCCTATGGCTACCCCTCATAAAGGGTTGCCATAGGCCATTTGCCATGGGCCACAGTCCATCACTCGAACATCTTCTCGATGACGTCCTTATATTTCGCCGTGATGACCTTACGCTTGGCCTTGAGCGTCGGGGTGAGCATGCCATTGTTGATGCTCCACTCATCGGCAAGCAGCACCTGCTTCTTGACCTTCTCGGTCTCGCCCAAGCCCTTGTTCAGCTCGTTGATTTCGGCAGCGTAACGCTTCAGCACCTCGGGCTTTTGAATCATCTCCTCATTGGTCGTGTAAGGGATGTTCTCCTCGGCACACCATGCCTTCAAGTCGGCGAAACTCGGGATGATGAGGGCACCAGCGAACTTCTGGTTCTCACCCACCACCAAAATCTGTTCAATCAGCTTGGAGGCGGAGAACTTGGCTTCAATCATGTCGGGGTTGATGTATTTGCCGCCGGAAGTCTTGAAGAGGCTTTTGATACGACCTGTTATCTTCAGACGGTTGTATTGGTCAAACTCACCCATATCGCCCGTGTGGAACCATCCATCTTCGTCGATGACTTCCTTGGTCAGCTCAGGCTGCTTGTAGTAGCCCATCATCACGTTATGGCCACGGCACAGGATTTCACCATTATCGGCAATCTTCACCTCGGTGCCTGGCAATGGTTGCCCCACATAACCCACTTCACGTCCATGTGGATTGCGGTTACTGACGGCGATAACGGGAGATGTTTCGGTAAGACCATAGCCTTCAAATACGGGCATCTTGATGGCCGAGAAGAAGCCTGCAATCTTCTGCGAGATGGCAGCAGCACCCGACACGATGATGTCGAAGTTGTCGGCGCCAATGCCCTGTCTGATTTTGGCGTATACTAACTTGTCGGCGATACCCAGCTTCCAATCGTAGAACCAGTGGCGACTGACCGCGTCAATCTTGTAACGCTCGCCAAGGCGCACAGCCCAGAAGAAGATGCGTTTCTTGATGCCCTTCTGCTTTTTGCCTGACTGCAGGATAGCGTCGTAGAAACGTTCCAACACACGCGGCACAGCGCACATCATGGTGGGATGCACCTCACGCATATCGGAAGCAATGGTTCCCAAACTCTCGGCATAGTAAATCGACATGCCGCGATACTGGTAGCAATAATTCAGTGCACGCTCGTAGGCATGGCACACGGGCAGGAAGCTGAAAGCCTTGTTCGACGTGTCACTGATAGTGTAGTGGAAGTTCGGGAACTGGTTCATCAAGTTGTGGTGAGAGAGCATCACACCTTTGGGTGTACCTGTGGTACCCGAAGTATAAATGATGGTGGCGCACTCCATCTCGTCGACAGCAGCCTTACGGGCAGCCAATTCTTCAACACGAGGATGTTCTTTACCAAGCTGGAGCAGCTGGTCGAAATAGGGATATTTCTCGCGGTCGACCATCGTGTAGACCAACTTTACATTGGGCGCATCAGGCAAGATGTTGGTCACCTTGTTCATCACGCTAAGGCCGTCGATGATGACCATCTTGGCATCGCAGTCGTGAAGGATGTAACGATAGTCTTCCTCGCTAATGGTAGGATAGACAGGAACCGTAATGGCTCCCACTTGGCTGATAGCCATGTCGAGCATGTTCCATTCGGGACGGTTGGTCAAAATCATCGCCACCTTGTCCCCTTTTTCGATGCCCAATTCGATAAGGGCATAACTCAGTGTATCGGCGTGTTCTTTGTATGATGTAGAACTGTATTTCACCCATTGACCGTTCTTTTTTCCGGCAAGGGCTTCTTGTTGGTTAGGGTACTTCTCGACATAGTTGTCAAGAAGGTCAAAAACTCTTTTTATTTCCATATCCTAAAGATTTCTCGTTTCAATTAGGGCACAAAGATATGGAATAATCCATATAACGCCAAATTTTTGAAAGAAAAGTATGGAATTTTTCAATCAAATGCAAAGGCACACCAAGGCGGCCAACACCATCAGTAAAGGGATAATTTTGCTTCGAATGTTCTGCTCCTTGAAGCCAAAGATGCCATAGACGAACGACACGATAAGACGCACACCATAAAGGATGAGCGGGATGAGCACCACCACGGCGGCATCTTGCTTCAATCCAGTGAGATAGATGACATCAGCCACGGTGACGAATATCGCCATTGCCACAATGCCCCAGCGCCATTCGAAGGGTTGCTCTTTGCGTTTCGGCAGCCAGATGATGAGGAACAACACGGCCATCATGAGAAAGTCATAAATGGTGTACCATGCCTGTATGGTAGAGGGTGAGATACTCTCCTTGCTGAGCAGGAATTTGTCATAGACTCCACTCAGAGCCACGAGAACAGCTGAGCCCAGCAGCATATAGACCCATTTGTTCGATTTGAATTGTATGCCTTCAAGCTTGCCCGATCGGTTCATAAAGTAGAACGAAATGATGGCCAAAACCACACCCGTGCCCTGCAACCATGTCAGGCTTTCATGAAAAACGCAAAACATCAAAATAACAGTGATGGCGGGGCGCAGCTGGTTGACAGGCCCCACTACGGTGATAGGCAGGTGCTTCATCGCCGAATAGCTGAACATCCACGAACAGAGAATAAGCGCTGTCTTACCCATGATGAGCAAATGCTGCCGTGCCGTAAGAGGCTCGATATAAAGCTTCTGCATGAAGTCGCCCTCGAAAATGTAAGGCTTGAATTGCGACAGCAGGACAAAAGGCAAGAACATGAGCCCGCTGATCATCGTGCTATAAAACAAAACGGGTATGATGGCGTTGTTGACGACGGTTTGTTTCTTGAAGATATCGTAAAAGCCGAGCAGGACGGCTGAAATCAAAGATAAGACTACCCACATGGTGCTTGTTACTTTGGAATTGGCGGCAAAAGTAGGGATTTTTTTTGAATTGGAACGTGATTCCCTACGGGAATGGAGCGTTGCCATAGAGTGATCCAGCGGCGGATTGAAGTGTTTCCAAAGAAACAACCTCACTGCCGCCGCATTAATAAACAAAACCCAACTCCATTCCCATAGGGAATCAAAGGGTATGCATCGAAAAAATTTGTATTTTTGCACTATCTAAACGATTTTGCCGATGAACTGGAACGACCTCCTCTCCAACAAACGCTATGCGCAGCCGCACAAGAGCCCCGACATCCGCAGCTCTTTCCAGCGCGACTACGACCGCATCATCTTCAGCAGTCCTTTCCGCCGCTTGGAAAACAAGACCCAAGTTTTTCCGCTGCCAGGCGCCCAGATGGTCCACAACCGCTTGACCCACAGCCTCGAAGTGGCCAGTGTGGGGCGTTCTATCGCTTGCAGAACAGTGGAGAAACTGGCCAAGAAGCACCCTGAGTTGAAAGAGCGTCAGTCCGACATCGAGACCATCGTGTCCACAGCTTGTTTGGCCCACGACCTCGGCAATCCGCCCTTTGGCCATTCGGGAGAAGACACCATCAGCAGCTTCTTCAAGGACGGCAAAGGAAAAACGTTGGAAAGCCAAGTGCTACCCGAGCAATGGAGCGACCTTATCGCCTTCGAGGGCAACGCCAACGCCTTTCGCCAGTTGACCCATCAGTTCACAGGGCGGCGGGCCGGCGGTTTCTCGCTGACTTCGGCCACCCTTGCCACTTTATTGAAGTACCCCTACCCTTCTTTCGACAAAGGCAACCGCAAGAAATACAACGTCTTCTATTCAGAAATTGAGGCCTTCAAAGAGGTTGTCGAAGAATGCGGCATCCCACGCTTAGATGCCGAGCATTTGGTGTATGCCCGTCATCCCCTTTCCTATATGATGGAGGCTGCTGATGACATCTGTTACCTTGTCCTCGACATGGAAGACGCCCATAAACGCGGCATCGTCAGCACCGAGGCCATCGAGCGGTGCTTCCTTTCGTTCTTCAACCCTGAGCAACCCAAAGACAAGGAAGTTTTCAAGCACAAGGATGAAGTCTATCAAGACGTGACCGACATCAACGAGCGGATGGCCTTCCTGCGCGCCACCTTAATTAATAAGCTCGTCAATTGTGCCAGCGATATCTTTGTGAAGCACTACGATGCCATCATGGAAGGTCGCTTCGAGAAAAGTCTGATTGCACACTTGCCTGAGTTTGAAAAAAATGCGCTGGAAATTTGTCGCGATGAATCGGTAAAGCACATCTATCGTCATCCCTCAGTGGTGAAAATCGAGCTGACAGGCTTCAACGTGATTGGCACACTTTTGGAGGATTTCACTGATGCTGTGTTGAATCCTGGTACACCATACAACAAAAAGCTCCTTTCGCTCATTCCCGAGCAATTCAAGGTGGAGACCGATGACACCTATGCCAAGCTGCAATCTGTCATCGACTTCATCTCCAACATGACCGACCTATATGCCGTACAACTTTACAAAGACTTGAGAGGAATTGACTGATGAAGAGGGTTTTAGTCATTGTTTGCCTATTGTTGAGCGCAGTTGTCACCTTCGCGCAAGTCCCTTTATGTCCTTCCAACATTTCAAGAAGCACAAAATCCTATCTGATAGCCAATGACAACCCGAAAGACACTGCTTTCCTGAAAGAAAAATGCCGTCAAGCTGGTTTGGACTTAGGCCTTCAGGTATTAGCCAATCGCATCCCGACCGACAGCAAACTCGTTACACCCAAGCCTTCGAAACATCTTTTGAAACAAGGAGCATTACAATTGCAACTTCCCATCAATGAGACCCAAACCGAGTTTGCTGTATATCATTCCGAACTCTTTTCCGTACCAGCCACCATCAATGTCCTACAAATCGACGATGAGTTGGTCACCTATCGTAGCACAGAGGCGGTCGGCAACATTCATCTGTTCTACGGCTGCGTGCGTGGTGCCTTTGGCACAAGGAGGTCAGCCCACACGAAAGACGCAACGGTTTACAAGCTTTGGGACACCCCCGAACGCGCCCTGCTCCCTGATCTTGAACTACAAGACCAAATGGCTCAAACCCAAGCCAAAAAACTGGCCAATACAACTTATGACCTTTTGATTTTCAATGATTTGAAAAGTTACGCCTACAATGATCAAGGCGAATCGGCCATTGGCCATTTCCTTGACACGATGCACAAATACAATCCCGACAAACTCTTGCAAGCCGACCTGCTCACCCCCTTGTCGTGGCATTACCTGAGCCGTATCAACGAGAATCAACCCTGGAACGAGTCAATGCGCACCAAGATTGTAGAAACTTCGACCGAGAAGCAGGATTTCTACAGAAAGAACCAGATGCCATGGATGATAGGCAACTTCCAAATCCATCTGGCTGACAAAAACCGGAAAGCGACCTCAATGGAAGAGTTGGAATGGTTCCTCTCCAAAGCCGCCGCCTTCGATGCCGGCTTTGGCCTCGACTTCAGCGCGGAAACCATGCGGAAACACGGCCTCACCAATATCATGCTCAATACCATACGGACATGGGAGAGCCTTCGCTTATCCCACGCCTTCAGCGACAAAATAAAGGAAGCTCTTAAAGACCCGTACGGCGACTGGCATATCAAGAAAGATGATGACGCCTCTTTTCTCCTTTATCCCCAAAACAACTCACGCCGATATTTTTGCAATCTCACCGACGACCATTGGGAATGGAACTCCCCTTACACAAGCCGATTTGCGCTCAGCATAACCGTAGAAGGCAAAGGCAGCATAAGCAATCTTGCATTCAGAACTCCAAATGGAATGCTTTATTTCCCATGCTCCATAAAAGCCGGCCAATATCTCATTTATGATTTCGAAGGCAATGCCTGCATTACCGACTTAAACTATAATAAAATTGGAGATGTGACCGCCGAAGGCGTGTCGGTCTTGGATGAAGGTGTTTCAGAGGTATCATTCACTTGCGAAGTCAAAACGGAAGAGAGAAAAAAGCCGGAAGTAACCATTCGTTATTATACCCACGGCGATGCAATAAGGTTGCAAAAAGGTTCATAGTTTGGTGCCAAACGCAACAAACAAGGTTACGCTCATCAAAAATGAGGATGATATTTGGAAAAAAGCATCATAAATAAGGATAGGAGCGTATGCAAGGTCTTTGTATTTTTGCAACTTCAAACAGAATGCTTAGATGATCACACTCGATAAAATTGAAATCGGACAATCCGCACGCATCCTGGAGGTTAATGGAGAAGGACAGCGCCGTCAGCATTTCCTGGACATGGGCCTCATTCCCGATGCCATTGTCAAGCTCGTGAAATACGCGCCTTTAGGCGACCCGATGGAAATCATGGTGCACGGCTATGCCCTGACGCTCCGTAAGGCCGATGCGGCCCTCATTGGAGTGGAGCCTTGCGACGGAACCCAAACCGAAGAAAAAGACAAAGACACCAGCATTGACCGCCTGTATATCACCTCCCTCCCCGACCACAACGCCCACCCTGGCTTGGGTGAGGAAGGCATCTACCACGACAAGACCCACGAGAAACCGCTACCCAAAGGCACCAAATTGACTTTCGCCCTCGCCGGACAACAGAACTGTGGCAAGACCACCCTTTTCAACCAGTTGACGGGTGCCAACCAGCATGTGGGCAACTTCCCTGGTGTCACCGTCGACCGCAAGGACGGCACCATCAAAGGACATCCCGACACCTCGGTCACCGACCTGCCGGGCATCTACTCCCTGTCGCCTTACACCTCTGAGGAGATCGTATCACGTGAGTTCATCATGAAGGAGAAGCCCAAAGGCATCATCAACATTGTGGATGCCAACAACATCGAACGCAACCTCTACCTCACCATGCAACTCATGGAATTGGGCGTACCTATGGTATTGGCACTCAACATGATGGATGAAGTACGCAACAACGGGGGCAGCATCCTCGTCAACGAGATGGAGCAAATCCTCGGCCTGCCCGTGGTGCCCATCTCTGCAGCCAAGAATGAAGGCGTTTCCGAGCTTGTCGACCATGCCATACATATTGCGAAATACCAGGAAGCCCCTGTGCGTCAGGACTTCTGCGACAAGGATGACCATGGCGGCGCCGTACACCGCTGCCTCCACAGCATCATGCACCTCATCGAAGACCACGCCCAACGCGCCGACATCCCTGTCAGGTTTGCCGCTTCCAAGCTCGTGGAAGGCGACCCCATCGTGATGGAGGCTTTGCAGCTCTCCCAAAACGAGAAAGAGACCTTGGAGCACCTCATCGTGCAGATGGAAGAGGAACGTGGCCTCGACCGCGCTGCGGCCATGGCCGAAATGCGCTTCGCCTTCATCAAGAAATTGTGCGACAAGACCGTGGTGAAACCCAAGGAAAGCAAGGAATACCAGCGCAGCCGCCGCATCGACCGCATCCTGACGGGCAAATGGACTGCCATACCCATCTTCATCCTGGTCATGGTAGGCATTATCTATCTCTCCATCGACCTTCTTGGAGCGCCCTTGCAGGATTGGCTCGACCAAGGCATCTCGTGGCTGGCTGAGCAATGCGGAACGGCTTTGGCCAACTGGAACGTCAGTCCCGCCGTGCAGTCGTTGGTTGTTGATGGCATCTTTGGTGGCGTAGGCAGTGTCTTGAGTTTCGTACCTATTATTATATTGCTGTTCTTCTTCCTCAGTCTGTTGGAGGACAGTGGTTATATGGCACGTGTAGCCTTCGTCAGTGACAGTTTTTTGAGAAAGCTTGGTCTCACCGGCCACAGCATCGTGCCTATGCTCATCGGTTTTGGCTGCACCGTGCCTGCGGTAATGTCGACGAGAACCCTCCACTCCACCCACGACCGTTGGCGTACCATCTTGCTGACACCTTTCATGAGTTGCTCAGCCAAGATTCCGATCTATGGCTTCTTCACAGCAGCCTTCTTCCCAGGACACGGCGGCGTGGTACTCATTTGCCTTTATCTGTTGGGCATTATCGTTGGCATCATCACGGCGTTGTTCACCAAATGG
>JAEEGH010006194.1_pt1 | contig 29407 bp, 25 predicted proteins | sample 9134181 | NCBI WGS metagenome assembly JAEEGH01 (sample SAMN16246544, study PRJNA631951) | gut metagenome | biome: gut microbiome; feature: rumen; material: DP-attached | host: Bos | place: Iran: Karaj | collected 2018-10 | reverse complement strand
TCGACTCGGTGCGGTACGACAGATGCAACGATGGCCTAACGCTGGGAAAATGCTTCCTGAAATTATAATCGGTGGTGTCGCCAGGGAAGGTATAGGGATATTCTCCGCTGACCAGCTCGCTAACGAAACGGATGCCCGGCTTCACGGTGAAGCCACCGAACTTGTGCTGCACAGTAATGAAGGCCTCGTTGTTCAAATTGGTGAAGTTGGCCTTGTAGGAACGGTAAACATCGTTCACCCATTCGCCGTCAACAATCGAATCTGTCTTAAGATACTGCTTCTCGGGATCATAGCCCACGGTGTAACCCACCGAGATTTCTCCATTCTCGGAATAAGGTCGGTTGTAGACGATTTCAGCTTCAGCGCCCATGGATTTATAACTGTTTTCCTGTCGAAACAGGAAGGTGTAATCCATAGGAGAAGTAAACTGTCTCTTCACTTCACCGCCATTAGCACCTCCCCAGCCCATGCCGTTGACGCTCACAGACAAGCTGTGGCCCTTGTTGTCGAACTTGTGCTGGTAATACAAGCCTCCATTGGCGAAAAAGTTTCGGTCGTAAGCATCAGAGCGCTCTTCGAAGACGGTATTCAACGGATTGGGCAGGAATTCTTCACGAGCTGTTGCAGTAAAATTGTTATTGCCTCCCCAACTCGGCCAGCCACTGAACCAAAGGTTGAGGCTGTTGGACGTGTCAATTTCATAATCAAGGCTAAAGAAACCGCCCGTGTTATAGTTCTTGCTGGTGTAGTACGATGAGTCAGACTCATGGTTAGCCAAAACACCATCGTCGTTGAACAGAGATTGTTCAACCTTGTTGAAGCCTTTCCAATGCGAATAGCCGCCATTGATGTAGGCGTTGACCGTCAGTTTGTCGTTTGACCACACGTAGGAAGCCCATGGGCCGATGTATGGACTCGTCGAAGCATTCACGCCGAAGCTGAAGAACTCATTCTTTTGAATCTTGGCGTTAGTGACGATGTTGATGATGCCATCGGCCTTCGAACCGTAGCGTGCCGAGGGGTTGGTGATGACCTCCACGCGGTCGATGCTGTTGGCTGGCATGGTCTGGATGTAGGTCTTGAGGTTCTCTGCCGTCATGTGTGAAGGTTTGTCGTTGATCCACACCTCCACGCTCGAGGTGCCTCGCAAAGTGATGTTACCTTCCACATCGACCTCCACACCAGGAGCATTCTGCAAGGCATCGGAGGCCGTTCCCGTTTGGATACTCGGGTCTTCGGCCACATTATACATGGTCTTCTCCCCTTCCACAGCGAACAAAGGACGCTTCTCAGTGACGACCACCTCATCGAGTTTGGTGGACCCTTCTTTGAGTTTCAGTTTACCAAGATCTTGGTTGCCCTTCAGGGTGAGCATCTGCTCGTAGGTCTGAAAACCGATGGCCGAAACCGCCAGACGATAGTCGCCGTTGGGTGCCAAAAGTTCAAAACGACCTTTGTCGTCGGAGGCGGCACCGCTCACGAAGACGCTGTCGGCCTGTCGGAACAGACCCACGTTGACAAAGGGAATGACCTTGCCGTTGGCTTCCTCGACGATGGTGCCAGTCACTTTATTCTGTGCCAAACCTGGCATAATGAAGCACCCAAAGAGTGCGAAAAGGATAAAAACACGTTTGTTCATAGTTGTAAATGTAGAAAGTGAAAAACTCCTGTTTAATTGAATGTTTAACGAAGGTGAAACCGTATTATTGCCTTCTGAATGAAATAATTGATTGTTTTGTGTATCGATTTTGTTTTAGTGTATTAGTTTATTAAGACACTGCAAAAGTACGGCTTTTTTCGATACTGTCAAGAAAAAAGAGAGTTTTTTCGATTTTTTTCTTTCCCTTTATTTAACGCCTTCGACAACATAGCCTAATCCTTCGAGAAGTTTCAGTACACCTTGCTCCCCACAGAGGTGTCCGGCGCCGACGGCAAAGAGGGTTGGCTGCTCTGCCATAATTCCAGGCATCATTTTGATCCAGTTGCGGTTACGATTATCAATCAAGGTAGCCTCATCCTCTGGGGAGCCACCACATTCACCATCAAGCTCTTCCTCTAATACCGCTTCTAAACTTTGAAGATCTTGCGAAAAATAGGCATCCGTGATGCGATCGACCAGTTTTGTGCTCTCTTCAAAGTGGTCCACCATACACATAAGGTCATTCACCTGCTTTGGCAGTTCTGCTCCGTAGAGCACTCCCATCTGGAAGTCAACTGTTTCAAACCCCTTGACGCTTTTGCTGTTCTGCAAGGCAAGCATCTGAAAATAGCTGTCAAGCAGTTCCATGGGATTGAATGACTGTGTCTTCTTCATGTAGGCTGCCAGGGAGAGCGTTGTGGAGAGAACTACAGGCTTCATCTTTTCCACTTGAGCGGCATAAGCCTCATCATCCAGATTCGTGCCCAATACCTCAAGCAACAAAGCATTCAGACGCGTACGCTGTTCGGTAGTGAGTAGCGAGGACAGTGTGACCCCTTCTGGCAACATCTGCGACTGCAACATGCGTGCGGCATTCTCAGGTTTGAAAACATCCATCATATCCAATTCACCACATACTTGAGTAGTTTCTTCTATTGCCTGTCGCATACCCGGAATGCTATCAGCGAATGAAGCAGGTGCCAAATGGTAAGTGCCGACAATATAACTGGGCGCTTCAAGGCCATTTCCAGAAATGCGATACAGGATTTGTGCATGAGATTCGAAGGCGAAGCCAACGACAAGTGCCAAAACAATAATAATAGCTTTTTTCATAGTTGATGATTTGTAGAATTCGACGATATGCATGATTTTTTATATTTACTGCTTTATCAATTGCTCGCAGAAGGTCTCCACTTCTTCTTTCGATGACCATTCTCTCGTGATCATGAACTGGCCGTTATCGATGCCACACATCACCTGCCAATCTTGAATCACAACGCCATCCATAACAATCGCCGTCCTATGCCCCGCTATTTCAGTGGTAAACCGATACCAGAGTTGTCGTGCCTCAGAAGTCAAAAACACGAACAACTGCACGGGTTCATCGTTGGGATTTCTACGTGGATAGGTACATTCCACATACGCCACCAGAGGCTTGCCGTGCATAACTGCCGAGCTGATGGCTGGGCCTTCTGGCGTAGTCTTTTTCAAGGCGTACAATAGAGATGTGCCTTGACGCGTCTCAACTGGATCTGACTGACAATTACTTTTCATAACAACAAGAGAATCACCTTGTTGCCAGTTTTCCACCACAACTGGGACATCTTCCTCAGCCACAATGGTATCGGCATAAAATTCCCAAAACTCCAATGTGCCTTCCGATGACAAGTCATCCGCTGGTCGCACATATTCCATGTTATGCCAAATTGGGGGCAGCTTCAAATGAGAAGCAACAATCATATAGGCCCAAACATCAAGGCAGAGGAAAGCGACAATCATGGCGACGCAGAACCACTTTTGCTTCTTGTCGAAACCAGTTTTCCTTTTTTCTGCAGCCTCAGAGGCTTCTATCTGACGGATAATCTCATCGCAAGGTTTGGTCTTATGACGTATATCTAAAATTCCCACACTCACAAAAATAAACAACGCAGCACAAAACACAATGAGCAATGAGCGCAAGCTCGGTAGGTGATCGTATCCAGCATGCGCAAACAAGCCGACAAACAGGATTAACATCGGAACAGCGCCTAGAATCGCAAATGAAGAGTAGAGTTTCTTAAAACCACGGGCTTGATTGGAGAGGGTCAGTAAGTCGTAGTTCTCTAAGGTTTTGACATGTAGTTTTCTCAACATCAACATCTCGAAGGCAAAGCTCACCAACATGTAGGTAATATAAAACAGCATCAACGAGAGATTGCCGGAAAACTTCCATTTGATAGTCAGCAGACCGACAAGGATTCCAACTGGATAGAGTATGTATTGCTTCCAACGGTAGCGCATATAGAAATTCACGTTGCTCCTGATGGATGACTTCATCAGCCGGTCATTGACGATTTCCTGTTGGTCGAACTGCTGTTTCAGCGTTTCGTATTGGGCCTTCAGCTGGTCCAGTTCGGAGAGGTTATTGTTTTCGTTGTTTTCCATGATGATTCCCTTTCATTCGTTTTTCGACATTTTCACCAGTTTGTCCTTGATGCGCGCCAGCCTCACCCCCACATTGTTCGGCGTGATGCCGATGATGGCCCCGATTTCGTCGTAAGTGATGCCTTCGAGCCAAAGCAGGATGAGGCTTCGGTCGATAAGGTCGAGGCGCGAGATGCGGTCGTAAAGGTCACGGATTTGTTGCGTCTTGGGGTCGTCGGCCTCGTAAGGGTCGATGTCCACCGTCAGCGGCACGGTCTCGATGCGCCGGCGTTCCTTCTTATCCTGATTGATGGCCGTGTTGAGCGCCACGCGGTAGATCCATGTCTGCGCGGTGCTTCGTCCCTCGTAATTGTCGAAGCCGTTCCAAAGCCTGATAAGGATTTCCTGAAACAGGTCGTCGATTTCGGCCTTGTTGCGCGAGAACATGTAACACACCGTGTAGATGGTCCGCTTGTGCTGCCGCACCAAAAGTTCAAACTGATGTTCCTTGTCGTTGTTCATAATGCGTCTTTCGTTGCAACGTTCATCATGTTAGACAACAAGGGAATGGAATTATTACATCACGGTGACAGTTTTTGTCGAAAAGCCTTCTGCTGTTTCTATTCTTATCACATATAGGCCCTTTCCAAAACTGCCAAAGTCAAATTCAAAAGCAACTCCATTGACAGCCCTTTCAAACACCTTTTCTCCCAAAAGATTGAAAATGCAAATGTTATTGATGCCTTCTGCTTCGATTCTCACCATGCCATGAGTTGGATTGGGATAAACCGAAATACTGTTGTCACAGTTTTCAGAAACAGCCGTGCAATCATCAACGATATTGGTGAACTGCTCATGCCAATCGGAGTTCTCATAGACCGAAACGCATCCGCATGGCACCGTGAGCTTGGTGCTGCCAAAGCCACCGAAAGAATAATTGCCAAGTGTTGGGGGCACTTCGGCGTAGATGACAGCCTCCATGAAACCATCACAGCTCGCAAAGGCAAAACTCTCAATAGAGGTCAAGTTCTTTGATAGGGTCAATGTACCGTCGAAGCCGTGGCAACCTTCAAAGGCACTGGAACCGATGGAAGTCACCAAATTGGGAATCACCAAGGAGCCTTTGAAACCAGAGCACTCCTCGAAAGTCCAGCCGCCTATGTAGGTCAAGTTCTCGCTTAAGGTCAAAGTGCCGTCAAAACCACTGCAGTTGCCAAAAGCCGACTCGCCAAGCTCAACGACGGTATTGGGGATGACCAAAGAGCCCGTCAGACCTGTGCACTTTTCAAAGGCATATTTTCCAATGGAAGTGATTTGTTCAGGAATCACCAACTCGCCTGTGAGCGTGCTGCAATAATAGAAGGCGTTGTCGCCGATAAGGGTCACGTCGTCAGGAATCACCGTGTTTTGGCAACCAGCAAGCAACTCGTTGTTACTCTTCCTAATGATAGCATTGCAACCATTTCGCGAGTCGAAGACGGGATTACCGTCCTCAACAACGATTTCTTCCAGTTCAACGCATCCTGCAAAGGGGTTCACGCCGATGTAGGTCACCGAACTCGGGATGTTAATGCTCGTCAGCCCGGTAAACCAGAACGACCATCCACCGATTTCAGTCACCGAACTTGGTATGGTGATGGAAGTCAGTCCACTGACACGGTTAAAGGCATCTTCAGCAATGGATTCAACGCCATTGGGAATCGTTGAATTCTTGCATCCGAATTTCAGTTCATTACTATAAGACGAGATAACAGCATTGCAGTTGTCGCGCGAATCATAGTCCTCGTTGGCGGGGTCCACCACAAAGCCCTCGATGCCATCGCAGCCATAGAAAGGCGTGTATCCAATCCATTCCACCGAAGCAGGAATGGTCACAACGCCTGTAAAGCCACAGTAGTCAAAGGCATCGTCACCAATTTCCTCAAGGGTGTTGGGAAGGGCCAAAGCGCCTTCCAGTCCCCTGCAATAGCTAAAAGCATAGCTGTCAATAATAGTTACAGCATAGCTGTTCCCATTATAAACCACATGATCGGGAATGGTCAAGGTGCCCGTGGCATCGGTGCCATCGACATGATCCAACACGGTGACGGAAGTCCCGCCGTAGTTGACTTCATAGTTCAAGTCGCCATAGGTAAAGGTCTGGGCTTTCAGTCCTAAAACGCCAAAGACCAGCAATAAAAAAAGGAAATGTCTTTTCATAGGATATGCTTTTAATAAGGGCAAAAATACAAATTCTCCATAAAATTACTACCTTTGCAGCCCGAAAATAACACCTTATTATAATATGATCACCCAAGACCAACTTAAAGACTTATGTAAGAGGATTGATGCCTTGAGGAGGTATCTTTGACGTCGACAGACGTACCATCGAAGCACAGGAATTAGACGAAAAGACGCAAGACCCGCAGTTCTGGGCCGACGCCAAGGCCGCCGAAGCCACCATGAAGAAGGTGCGTGAGGTGAAGGGCTGGCTCAACGGCTACAAGGAAGCCGAGGATGCCGGCAACGACCTTACCGTGCTCTTCGACTTTGCCAAGGAAGGCGAGGCCACCGAGGAGGAAGTGGACGAGCAATATAACGCCACCCTTCAAATCGTGGAGAACCTGGAGTTCAAGAACATGCTGCGCGAAGAGGCCGACCCGATGAGCGCCGTGCTAAAGATCAACGCGGGCGCAGGCGGCACCGAGGCCCAAGACTGGGCACAGATGCTCATGCGCATGTATATGCGTTACGCCGAAAACCACAAATACAAACTCACCATATCGAACCTCTTGGAAGCCGACGATGCTGGCATCAAGCAGGTGACCATGAAGATTGAAGGCGACTATGCCTACGGTTACCTGAAAGGCGAGAACGGAGTTCACCGTCTGGTGCGCGTCAGCCCCTACAACGCCCAAGGCAAACGCATGACTTCCTTCGCCTCGGTGTTTGTCACACCACTCGTCGACGACACCATCGAAATCGTCATCGAGCAGTCGCGCCTGTCGTGGGACACCTTCCGCAGTGGCGGTGCTGGTGGACAGAATGTGAACAAGGTGGAGTCGGGCGTGCGCTTGCGCTACCAATACAAGGACCCCTACACGGGCGAAGAGGAGGAAATCCTCATCGAAAACACCGAGACCCGCGACCAACCTAAGAACCGCGAGAACGCCTTGCGCCTCTTGAAGTCACAACTCTACGACCGCGAGATGCGCCACCGTATGGAGGAGCAGAACAAGATTGAGGCGGGCAAACTGAAAATTGAATGGGGTTCACAGATCCGCTCCTACGTCTTCGACGACCGCCGTGTAAAGGACCACCGCACCAATTATCAGACCTCCGACGTTCAAGGCGTCATGGATGGCAATATCGATGCCTTCCTGAAGGCTTGGTTGATGGAATTCGGTGCCAAAAAAGAATAATCATGTAAAAGATTCCCCTGCGGGGAATGGAGAGGAGAGTAATTGTTTAAAGCGGCGGCAAAATGCGTTACATGCAAGCAACCAGTTGAAACCGCCGCAGGTAACTAAAACAAAAACTCCATTCCCCGTAGGGGAAACTCAAGAACAAATAGCACATACATCTATACAACAACAAACAATAACAACAATGAAAAAACTAAGTATTATCACAGCTTTCGTCGCCATCCTTTGCTTAGGTATGACCAAGGCCATGGCGCAAAACACCAATCCAGCGATTACCCAATTTGTTGAGCAGTATTTCCCTAAGACCACCGTTCAAATGGTGATGCCTGACGATGACGACATTGATGTCGTATTAAACGACAACACTAAAATCGAGTTCCGTCTCAACAACGAATGGAAAATGGTGGACTGTGAGCACTCCACGACCTTCACCAGCGTGCCCGCCACACTGGTCCCCGAGCAAATCACAGCCTATGTGAACTCCAATTTCCCCAACGCAATCATCAAAAAGTTGGAGAAGAAATTCATGGGCTGGGAAATCGAGTTGAACAACGGACTTGAACTGAAGTTCAACAACAGCTTCAAAGTAACGGAGATTGACGACTAACAAACGATAACAATACTATGAAAAAAGGTATCATCTTAGCCCTATTTGCCGGCTTAATCACTTTCACATCGTGCAGCAATGATAAAAAAATGAATGTAATCAACGCCTTTGTGAAAACCTATTTCCCTGACACCGAAGTAATTGCCAACATCAAAGACGGCCTCGACTGCGACGTGACCCTCAGTGACTACACACAAATCGGGTTTGACGGCAACCTTTTCGGCAAACTTGAATGGGATGAAGTGGATTGTAGACACGCTTCCTTTTCCACAACCGTGCCCGCTGCATTAGTTCCTACTGAAATCACCAATTATGTAAACCGCATCCATGGGAGCCAATCCATCACTAAAATTGCCAAGGACACACGTGGCTGGGACATTGAGCTGAGCAACGGCATCGAAATTGAGTTCGACAAACGGTTTAATGTCATCGATTTCGACGATTGAGTCTTGACACACATTCTTTTGCAAGCGGTTTGGGAATTACCAGACCGCTTTTTGTGTGTTTTTTGGTTTTAAATGTGTGTGTTGTTTTCAAAAACTGTAATTTTGCGGCAATTAAACACCCAATTCTATGATAACTTTTTTCATCGCTTTGGCCGTCCTTATCCTCGGCTATCTCATCTACGGAAAATTTGTCGAAAAGGTCTTCGGCGTTGACCCTCAGCGAGCTACACCAGCCACTACCATGGCCGACGGCGTCGACTACGTGCCGATGAAGCCCTGGCGCATCTTCCTGATCCAGTTTTTGAACATCGCTGGTGTCGGACCCATCATCGGAGCCATCATGGGTGCGCAGTTCGGCACGGCCTCGTTCTTGTGGATTGTGTTGGGTAGCATCTTCGCCGGTGCCGTCCACGATTACCTCGCAGGCATGATTTCCCTGCGCGACAAAGGCGCAAGCCTACCTGAAATCCATGGCACTTACCTCGGTAACGGCGCCAAGCAGGTCATGCGTGCCTTCACCATCATCCTGATGATCTTGGTCGGCGTGGTGTTCGTCAACACACCCGCCACACTGCTCAACGCGCACTTCACACAAAGTTGGAATCCATACATCTGGATTATCATCATCTTGGCTTATTACCTGATCGCCACGTTGTTGCCTATCGACAAAATCATTGGAAAGATTTATCCTGTTTTCGGCATCCTGCTGTTGGGCATGGCTGTGGCCATCTTTATCGCCTTTATCATCTACAAACCCGAGATTCCTGAGTTGTGGAGTGGTTTGCAGAACCGTCACCCCGATGCGGCCAACAACCCCATCTTCCCGATGATGTTCATTTCCATTGCTTGCGGTGCCATTTCGGGTTTCCATGCCACACAGTCGCCATTGATGGCACGTTGCATGGTCAATGAGAAGCAAGGTCGCCCGATTTTCTACGGTGCCATGATTACGGAAGGCATCGTCGCCTTAATTTGGGCCGCTGCCGCCGCCTATTTCTTCGGTCCCGACAGCGTGGTGGATGTGACAGGCAAGAGCGGTGCTGCCATTGTGGGCATTATAGCCAACACTTGGTTTACACCCATCATTGCCACTATCACCATTTTAGGTGTCATTTCTGCGGCTGTCACCTCTGGCGACACGGCTTTGCGTTCGGCGCGACTCATCATTGCCGACTTCCTGCACTACGACCAAAAGCCCATCAAGAACCGTCTGATTGTGGCCATCCCGATGTTTGTCGTCACAGCTGCCATCTTGGTTTACAGCATCTCAGATGCCAAGGGCTTCCAAGTCATCTGGCGATATTTCGCTTGGGCTAATCAGTTGCTGGCCACCGTGACTTTGTGGGCCATCTCGGTCTATCTCGCCAAGAACAAAGGCAAGCTTTGGTACCTCATCACCCTTGTCCCTGCACTGTTTATGACCATGGTGACGGGCTGTTTCCTCTTCGTGGCCAAGGCCGCCGACGGCGGTCTGGGCTCCATTTTGCCTCGCCCTGTGGGCTACGGCATTGGAGCCGCCATCACCGTGCTGGGATTGGTGCTGTTTATGGTGTTTTTAAAGAAAAACAAAAAAGCCCTATCATAATGAGAAAGCTTTCATTGCTTCTGTCAATTGTTGCTGGGCTTTGTTGCCTTTCCGCCTGCCATAAAGTGGAATACGGAGGTCATACGGGCAAAATCCTGCATAAGAAATACGATCCTGCGCTGAATATCAGTTACAGTTATGCCAACTCCGTGCAAACTTGGGACACCCTTTGCATTGATCTTGACCAAGACAACACGTCCGACTTGAAAGTCTATTTCGAGTACGATATCCCTGTCATTCAAGCCATGAAAGATTGGCAGATTTGTATCCTCAATAATGACAACCTATACATTACGGACGCTTATTGGTGGGAACGTGGCATTCATGTTTTCTATGATTCCGTTCATCCGATTGCTGTTGTACACAACACCGATGATGGCGTGTATTACGGCTGGCTTGATGCCTATTCCTTCTTAGGCAGCGACGGACAAGAAAAGGTCATCCGGTTTTACTTGAGGGAAACCGCTTACTGCACTTGCCTTAATTACCCGCTCAAATGGAGAGAGAAATAAAGCAAATGCCCGACTGGAAAAACCAATCGGGCATTTTTCATTTGCAACGTTAAGGCTTATTTCGTTGCCTGTGCATAACCGGCACGCACGGCCTGAATGTTGAGGTCGACGACCTCTTGGCCTTTCTTGCCGAAAATGTGGGCAATGGCCTCTTCCACCTTAGCCATCTCAATGCCGAGATGAGGTACCGTGGCGCCCAACAGCACCATATTGGAACGGGCCTTCAGTTGCTTGGCGATCTCATTGGCATTGAAGGAAACGACATGCTCCAATTTGCCCAACTCAGCGTTAATCTTCTCCATGTCGGGATAGTTGCTGATGTTAATGAAGGGGTCGTTGTTGGTGATGACCCAACCTTCCTTACTCAGCCAAGGCAGATAACGCAGGGCTTCCATAGGCTCGGATGAAAGGATGATGTCAGCATTGCCTTCCGGGATAACATCAGCGAAGATCTCGTTGTCGGAGATGCGGAGGTGCGAGAACACCGAACCGCCACGCTGTGACATACCGTGGATTTCGGACTGCTTCAGGTTCATACCCATATTGAGGGCTGCGTCAGAGATGATCTTGGCTACCGAAACGATGCCGTCGCCACCCACGCCGCATAATACTATATCTTTTTTCATTGTATTCAGAATTTAAGGTTATTTCTTCATGTGTTTCTTCAATTCCACGATGCAGGTGCGGTGCGGGATGATGACCGACACACCATTGTAATTCACCTCTTCCTCGATGATCTTGACGTTCTCCTCGTGGTTCTTGGGCAGCGGGATGATGTCGCGGATATGCTCGGGTTCAACGCCAAGACCTTCGCAGATACGGCGGATCTTGTTGTGTGCCGAAGAAGGCTGGCCGCCCGTCATAGCAGTGATGTCGTTGTCGAGAATCATGACCACGACATTGGCCTTCTCATTGACGCAGTCCATGAGACCCGTCAGGCCGCTGTGACCGAAGGTACCGTCGCCAATGACGGCCACACTCGGGAAGATACCCACCTCGCTGGCGCCCTTGGCCATGGTGATAGAGGCACCCATGCACACGGTGGTGTGAATGGCACCCATATTGAAGCCCAAAGTGTAGCAGCCGATGTCGCCGAACACCTTGCCGCCTTTGTACTTGGCCATAACCTCGTTCAGAGCAGTGTAGCTATCAACGTGCGGGCAGCCCTGGCAGAGCGCAGGCGGACGGTTAGTGACCACCTCTGGCACCTTATACATCACCGGCACATCCATGCCAAGGGCCTTGGCGACCTTTTCAGCATTCAGCTCGCCATCGCGGCGGATGGTCTCATCCAAACGACCCATAACGTTCTTACCTTTACCGAGGAAGCCCTTGATGTGCTCCTCAACGAACGGCTGGCCATCTTCGAGGACGAGGATTTCGTCGCACTCGTCGTACAGTTTGTTAATCATATCGTAAGGCAGCGGATACTGCGTCACTTTGACCACAGGATAGGGGCACTGACCATTCGGGAAGTTCTCCATGAGGTAATTGTAAGCAATACCCGTGGTAATGATACCGATGTTCTTCTTCGGGCCGTCGATGTATTTGTTGAAGCCCGAGGTCTCTGATGCCTCAGTGAAAGCGGGCTGCTTGTCGATGAGGTCGCGATAGAGACGCTTGGCGTTAGCTGGCAGCAACACAAACGACTTAGCATCGGCGGGCTCGGTGAGCTCGTTTTGCGGACGGACGGGCTTACGCACCACGCCAGCGCGGCTGTGAGCCAAACGGGTCGGAATGCGGTAAAGCACCGGCGTACCGAGTTTCTCACTCAGGTCATAGCCGTAATGCACCATGTCGTAAGCCTCCTGTTGGTTGGAAGGCTCAAGCATGGGAATCATGGCCCAGTGACCATAGAAGCGGCTGTCCTGTTCGTCCTGCGACGAGAACATGCTCGGGTCGTCGGCCACCACGACGAGGACGCCCTTCGTGCCGATGATGGCAGCATTCATGAAGGGGTCGCCGCACACGTTAAGACCCACATGCTTCATGCAGGTCATGGCACGCTTGCCAGCATAGGCCACGCCGATAGAGGCCTCAAGGGCTGTCTTCTCGTTGGCGCACCAGTTGGCAATCACGCCAAGTTCCTTGGCTTGTTTCGAGTTGATGACATACTCTGTGATTTGGGTTGAAGGCGTGCCCGGATAACTGTTGATGGCCGAGCCGCCAGCATCGATGAAGCCTTGCGCAATGGCTTCATCACCTAAAAGCAATAATTTTTCCATATCGTGTAATTCAATATTTAAAATTCAAGATTCAAGGTTCCTGATCTTGTGGAAGTAAACATTGGCCATGAGCTGATGTCATATGGCCATAGTCAGATTGGCAAAGATACGGAAAAAAAACTTACAAACAAGAAAAACTTTACCTCATTACGGATTTATTCCACAAAACTGATGGACTTCCATGATTTGCTTCATCAGCACCTCGTTTTCATCGTCATTCTCATGCCAGATGACATAATCGGCCAACAGGCGTTTGCCTTCCTCGGGCCATTGTTTGGCCATACGGGCACGGATTGTCGCTTCATCGCAATGGTCACGTTCCATCGCGCGGCGCAAACGGGTTTCTTCTGATGCTGATACCATTACAATAGCATCAAACTGCTTCTCCAAACGTTTCTCGAAGATCAAAGCAGACTCAAATAAGACATAGGGCGCGTTTTGTGTAGACGTCCATTGCTCAAAGTCGACGAACAAAGCGGGATAAAGGATGCCTTCTAAATCACGTTGGGCTTTCTCATCGCTGAAAATCAAGTCGGCGATATACTTTCTATTTAACTCTGTATCAGAAAGATAAAATACATCACCAAAGCGATTGACTAGTTTTTCGCGCACATCGGGTTGGAAATACAATTGCTTGGCGGCATTGTCGCTGTTGTATACAGGAATACCTAAGCGTTGCTTGAACAGCTCGCAGACCCATGACTTGCCGCTACCAATATTGCCGGTGATGGCGACTTTTTTCATTGCACGATGAGGTATTCCACCTTGTCGGGATGGGTACGCAAGATTTGGACAGTAGGTGGCCATGAAGCGAGACGAACATCCAGCAAGGGTTGCATGGCTTCCATCTGCTGTTTATCAACAGCCACACTGAAATGCTCGGGCGTGATAGACGCATAATCCCTGACCGCCACAAGGCATTTCACCGACATCGTTTCAGGGAAGAAACGCACCCGAACATTGCCACTCACCTTGATGGGCACCTCAATATCCATTTCGGTGTATTTCTCCACCTGAACGTCGACCTTTACCTCCTTTACATTGGATTTAATCTGACCTCCAAGCAAATCGAGAGGCATGGTCTCGCTGAAGTTCTGACTCACATTGGCCTTGGAAAGCAGCTCTGTCTTGACCACTTTTATCGAATCTATGACCTCTTGTGGCCCAAAAATCGTTACAGATGATGGGTCGAGCACAGGTATGCCATAGAGGTCGTATTGCCGCACAGTCTTAATATCAGCTTGTAATACGACAGGCACCACCTTCGACTTCAGCGCATCCATCGTGAAATACACTTTGGCATCGTTCATGGTAATGTCGGTCGCTGAGATACCAAGACTTTCGGCCAATCTCTCTGCCACATACTGGCTGCTGAAGGAATAGGTGTTACCATTTTCAAGACGGAATGGCACCTCATCCAAAGGAATCGTAACAACACGATTGGGCTCCCGAATCATCTTGTATCGAAGAGTATGGAAGCCATCGGTGTTCAACGACATCTTCACCGACTGACCCTCCGACGACACCCACTTGTCGGCAGGTGCTTCAACCAAAAGCAGTCGATACGAGGTTTGGGTGACATAAGTCTCCGACAATTTGACCAGAAACCACGCTGCCGTGGAAATGGCCAAAAACACGAGAAATGTGAAGAAGGAATGCTTGTTGGTGCGTTCCACCTTCTCTTTGATGTCATCCAGTTTGTCCATTGTTATGCCTGTCCGACACGGTTGCCGTTCTGCACAAGAGCGGTCTTCTCGACCTCGACCTCAGTATTCGGAGCGAGAGAAATGACAACGGTAGTGTCCTTCACTTCGACCACCTTGCCGTGGAAGCCACCGATGGTGACCACCTTGTCGCCCTTTTGCAGGCCATCGCGGAATTTCTGTTCTTCCTTGGCTTTCTTCGATTGCGGACGAATGAAGAACAGCCAGAAAACGACGATGAGGAGAATGATAAACAAAAAGCTACCATACTTCTGCACACCAGTAGGCTCTTGTCCGGCAGCTTGTTCTGCGGCTTGGAGTAAAATAAGTAAGTTGTTCATAATTATTTGTATTAGTAATTATTTGCTTTTTAAATCGGCCCTTAGACCCTTCGACGAGCTCAGGGCTCAGGGACCTTGCCTAATATTGATCAGGAGTTTGCACTATGCCTTTGATGCGCAAGGTAGTTTTGGCAGGATTGGTGTTCGACATGACGGTCAAGAAACGGCTTTGGAAGCCGTGGTGTCCTGCACTGTTATAAGTCACCTTAATGTCACCCGTCTTGCCAGGAGCGATAGGCTCGCGAGGATAATCGCCCACCGTGCAACCGCAACTCGACCCAACCTCACTGATAATCAATGGCATGTTGCCTGTATTGGTAAAATGGAAGGAATAGCTCACCACCTCGCCTTGCAGCAAAGTGCCGAAATCGTGTTCCTCCTTGTCAAACTTAATGGCCGCCTGCTTGTTGGAGGTTTGGGTAGCCGATTTGGGGCTGGTCACCAAGTCAGTGGAAAGCTTGCCTTCACTTTTCTCCTTACAAGCCGTCAGACACAATGTCAAAGCAAAGGCAACCAACAAATATTTGATATTTAGTAAATTACTCATTGTCTTTGGGATTTGATGATCATGACTGAGCCTTGATAGGTGGCATCATTCTTCAAGCCATGACATTTCAACACATAGAAATAGGTGCCGTCAGACAAGCCACCGCCGTCCCAGTCGTTCTGATAATCCTTGGAATGGTAAACGACACGACCCCAACGGTTGAAGATAGTCAACTCGGTGGATTCATAATAGCGGTTCAGAGGTTCATAATTTTCATATTCCATGCTTGAACCACCATCGTCATCTCTGCTATTATGGGAGTCACCACCCGAAGGCATATCACTACTCCCGTCCAAAGTGATGATAAAATAGTCATTGGTACCATCACCATTGGGTGTAAACACATTCGGAATCTTCAGCTTCACTGGTTGCACTTTAATCGTGTGGTAATAAGTGGTGTCGCAACCCTGAGGATTATAAACCCTCAATTCCGTGCTGAACTCGCCCGTCTCCACATAGGTGAAACGTGGTTCAGGTTCAGTCGAAGTGATGTTATACTGCTGGTTGAGAATCCAATAGAAATTGCTGATATCCAACGAATCGGCAGAGAGGTTTTCGTAAGAATAAGTCACATGCGGGTTTTGCAGATAGACCGTATCGCTTGGGTCGGTTGAGATTTCGACCACAGGATTAGGATAGGCCTTGGGGCTGATGCTGTCGCGCTGCACGCAACCACGTCCATCGGTCACTTTGATGTAATAGTATCTGTAGGCCTCCAAACCAATCGCCCAAGTGGGGTCGCCTGGAGCGATATGCAAGGGGCTGATTTCCCATTGGTAATCGAAAGGCGGCTCGTAAACCGCAGAAAGGCTGTCGACCGCGGCCAACACTTGTGCGTTGCGACCATTCTCTTCTTCATGGTTGCTGCAAGTCAGCTTCACTTGTCTAAAATTGATTTCAAAACGTGGCATCACCTCCACCGTAATCTCAGGGTTGCAAACAATCGTTGAGTCTTGGTCGCGGATGATTACCTGATAGGTTGTGGTCTCAAACGGACGCACGGTAATGCTGCTGGTGGTCTTACCACCTGGTGACCACAGATAAGTATAGAGGTAATTGTTGGGTACGCTGAGCGTCACCGCCGATTCGCTGCAAATGGGCATTTCGGCACTGCAAGTGATTTCGCAAGGGTCTTGTGCCTTCGCAAAAGTCGAACACACAAGGGCTAAAAGGAGCAATAGGGCTTTGCTTATGATGGTGTTGTTTCTCATTCCTTATTAAATAGGTTGCAAAAATAGGAAAAATCCTTAGATGAACGCATTCAACATACATTTATTATTTGAGGCAGGTAAATACCAACTTAGCTTTCCATAAGAATCAGCCAGTTTTCCTCTCATCTGAAAAGGGCTCAAAACAAAAACCATGGTAGCCCAAAACAAAAAAAAGAGGCTCTCGCGAACCTCTTCTTCTCAGGGTGGAATGTGGGATTCGAACCCACGACCCACGGAACCACAATCCGGTACTCTAACCAGCTGAGCTAAATCCACCATCTCTTCCGTTGAACGGAAATCGGCTGCAAAAATACAACATTTTTCCTTATCGGCGATGTTTTTCGGCCAAAATTTTCAATTTTTTCTTTTTCGGCTTAATAACAAAGGCGAATTGCGTATTTTTGACGGCTGAATTGAAAGACGCATCATGAAAGGCAAGCCAAAACAAGAGCAATCACCTAAAGCATTGGCATGGAAACGTTTCCGCAGCAACAAGCTGGGAATGGTTTCCTGTGGCTTCGTCATCCTTTGGGCTTTGCTAGCTCTGTTTGCCTATCTCATCATCCCCGACAAGACGCCCAACGCCAATCGGCAAATCCTCGAAATCAGCACCAAGAAACCCGGCTTTGAAGTTGACATGCTGATGGTTCCCAAGGAAACACCACCTGCCAAAACACCGTTCTTCCAATTTTTGTTCAACGGACGGCCTGACGACTGCATTTATTTGCCTTTTGATAGTATTCATGTTGATGCTGAAACGACTACAGTCTACCTGTATCAGGCTGAAGAAAGCCAGACAATTAGGACGGAAATTATTGATAACAATGAATTAATTAAGGACGGCCCTTCGACGAGCTCAGGGACCTTAGCTTTTACATCCGTGGAGGAGGCTGACACTTATATCAGAAACCATTGCGTGAAGCATCGCAAGTTCCTGCTGGGTACTGACCAGTTTGGTCGCGATTTCCTCAGCCGTTTGGTTTTAGGTAGCCGCATCAGTCTAACTGTGGGTTTCATCGCTGTGCTGCTCAGTTTGATGATTGGCATTGTGATGGGTAGCTTGGGCGGTTTCTTCCGTGGCAAGGTTGACGATGCGGTGGTGTGGTTCATCAATGTGGTCTGGTCAATTCCAACCTTGCTATTGGTCATTGCCATCACTTTTGCCTTAGGTAAAGGTATCGCTCAAGTCTTCATCGCCGTGGGCCTGACCATGTGGGTAGAGGTGGCGCGTATCGTTCGTGGACAGATTCTTTCCATCCGAGAGACTACGTTTGTCGAAGCTGGCCGTGCATTGGGTTTCAATAACTTACGCATCATCTTCAAGCATATTTTACCCAACATTCTTAACCCAATCATCGTGGTTTCAGCAGCCAATTTTGCTTCGGCCATCCTGTTGGAAGCAGGCCTGAGTTTCTTGGGCATCGGTGTTCAACCGCCCATGCCCTCATGGGGTAGCATGATCAAGGAAAACTACGCTTTCATCATTTTGGATGCAGCCTATCTTGCCATCCTCCCTGGTATAGCAATTATGCTGTTGGTGCTGGCCTTCATGCTCATCGGAAATGCCTTGCGTGAGGCTCTTGACGTGAAAAATTAATGCAGAATGCAGAATGGCATTCATAATTCAACATTACTAATTCAGCATTCACAAAAAAGTTGTATCTTTGCCGCTCCAAAATCGCGGGTGTGGCGGAATTGGTAGACGCGCTAGACTTAGGATCTAGTTTCTCACGAAGTAAGGGTTCGAGTCCCTTCATCCGCACAAGTTAAAGACAATCAATAATTTAGAAATGAACATCACACAAACAGCAAAAGGAGAAAACCTTATCTCCATCAAAATCAGCGTTGAGAAGGCTGACTATCAGGAAACCGTTGATAAGACTTTGAAACAGATGCGCCATCGCGCCAATGTCCCTGGTTTCCGTCCCGGCATGGTGCCCATGGGCATGATTCAGAAGATGTACGGCGCCAGCGCGAAAATGGAAGCCTTGAACACGGTGGTTTCGGAAAGCCTCAACAAACATATCGTCGACAACAAGCTCGACCTCCTCGGATACCCGCTCAGTGACACCGAGTTGCAGCAGCCCGCCGACCTCGAAAAGGAAGACAACCTCGATTTCTATTTTGAAGCCGCCCTTCGTCCCGAAATCAATGTCGACTTCACCAACACGATGGTCGACTTCTACCATATCGTCCCGACCGATGAGGAAGTGGACAAAGTCGTTGAAGACATTCAACAACGCAATCCCAACACGAGCCATCCTGAGACCGTGGGCGAAAACGACCGCCTTGAGATGAAAGTGCGTGAAGCCAAGGACGGCAAGGAGGTGGAAGAGGGCTTCGAGAAGGATGGCGTCTATATCCACATGGATCAAATCAAGGACGAGGAAAGCCGTAAGCAACTGATTGGCAAGGAGGTGGGCTCCGAGTTCATCATCAACTTGGCCAAGGCTTTCGGTAGCGAAGAAGCCGTCACCAAAGTATTGGGCAATGACGCTCCTGCCGCCAGCGACTATAACATCATCATCGATGACGCTATCCGCGACGAAAAACCCGAACTTGACGAAGAGTTTTTCAAGAAAATCTTCCCCAAAGACGAAATCAAGGACCTCGAGGCTTTCAAGAAAGCCGTCAAAGCTGAGATGGAGAAACAACACGAGGCAGAAACCGACCCTATCCTCTTCAACAAGATGATTGACGAGTTGGTGGCCGCCGTAAAGTTCGACCTTCCCGATGCTTATATGAAGCGCTGGATTGTGGACAACAGCCAAGGCAAGATTACCCCAGAAGACGTGGAGAAGAACTACGAAAAAGACTATGTTAAGGGTCTGCGCTGGCAACTCATTGAGGACAGCATCGTGAAGGCCAACCCCGAACTCATTATCAAGGATGAAGAAGTGAAGGACTTCGTGCTGAAACAAATCTTCCCTGGCATCGACTACGCTACGCTTGAAGACGACATGAAAGCCAATTTGGACAAGATTGCCGCCAACTACCTCAAGGACGAGCAACAGGTGAACGGCCTCAGAAACCAACTGGCCGACATCAAGATGACCCAGTTCTTGAAGGGCAAAATGAACATCAACTATACTGAAACCACTGCCTCTGACTTCATGAAAAAGCTTGAAGAGGAGAGAAAAGCAAAATAAGAAATGAACAACGAGTTTTTCAAATACGCCACCAAGCATGTTGGGTTGAACACCCTCGGCCTTGAGCAATACATCTCCAAGATCAACAACAGCGGTTACATTAGCCCCACTGTCATCGAGGAGCGTCAGCTCAACGTGGCCCAGATGGACGTGTTCAGCCGCTTGATGATGGACCGCATCATCTTCCTTGGCACCGCCATCGACGACTATGTAGCCAATATCATCCAAGCCCAGTTGCTCTTCCTTGAGTCGACCGACTCGAAGCGCGACATCCAGATCTACCTCAACTCACCTGGCGGTAGCGTTTATGCCGGTTTGGGCATTTACGACACCATGCAGTTCATCAGCCCCGACGTGGCTACCATCTGCACGGGTATGGCCGCCTCGATGGCCGCTGTGCTGATGTGCGCCGGCACCGCAGGAAAACGTTCTGCTCTGCCCCATTCACGCATCATGATCCACCAGCCCATGGGCGGCGTGGAAGGTCAGGCCACCGAGATTGAAATTACAGCACGCGAAATCCAGAAACTGAAGAAGGAGCTGTACGAAATTATCGCCAAGCACTCTGGTCAGACCTATGACAAAGTGTGGGCCGACAGTGACCGTGACTACTGGATGACCGCTGCCGAAGCCAAGGAATACGGCATGATCGACGAAGTGCTTATCAAGAACAAACAGGCATAATTCATGGCGAAGAAGTCAGGCGTTTGCGCTTTTTGCGGCAGGAAAGCCAGCGAGGTCCGGTTGCTCATCCAAGGCATTGAAGCCGAGATATGTGACAACTGCGCCGAGCAGGCTCACCTCATCGTCAAGGAGCAGTTTGGAGAGGGAGGCAGAAGCTTCAACTCCAAAGGTCTTGTCTTGAAAAAGCCTGCTGAAATCAAGGCTTTCCTTGACCAGTATGTCATCGGGCAAGACGAAGCCAAACGCACTTTGGCCGTGGCCGTCTACAACCACTACAAGCGCATCAGCCAGAAGGTGGAAGCCGACGAGGTTGAGATTGAGAAATCGAATATCATCCTTGTGGGCGAGACCGGCACGGGCAAAACCCTCTTGGCTCGCACTATTGCCAAGATGCTCAACGTACCTTTCGCCATCGCCGATGCCACCGTGCTTACTGAAGCCGGTTATGTGGGTGAAGACGTGGAAAACATCCTCGTCAAGCTGTTGCAAGCCGCCGATTACGACGTGGCTGCCACCGAACGCGGCATCGTATTCATTGACGAAATCGACAAGATTGCACGCAAGAGTGACAACCCCAGTATCACCCGCGACGTGTCAGGTGAAGGTGTACAACAAGCTATGCTGAAGCTACTTGAAGGCTCAGTCGTCAACGTGCCGCCTCAAGGTGGACGCAAGCATCCCGAGCAAAAGATGATTGCCGTCAACACAAAAGACATCCTCTTCATTGCCGGCGGTGCCTTTGATGGTATTGAACGACTTATTGCGGCACGTAAACGCACCAATGTCATCGGCTATGGTGCAGGCGGTAACGAAGTCTTGGACAAGAACAACATGCTGCAATACCTCTCCCCCGCCGACTTGAAGAAATACGGTCTGATTCCTGAAATCGTTGGTCGTCTGCCCATCATCACCCACCTCAATCCTTTGGATGCCGATGCGCTGAAACGCATCCTCACTGAACCCAAGAACGCCTTGGTGAAACAATTCCAGAAACTCTTCGCCATGGACCATATCAAGTTGGTCATCAAGGACGAAGTGCTCGATTTCGTGGTGGAGAAAGCCATTGAGTTCAAGGTGGGCGCCCGTGGACTGCGTTCCATCATGGAAGCCATCCTCAACGATGCCATGTTTGAGTTACCCTCCGACATCAATGCGACAGAACTGGTTATCGACCGCGCCTATGCTGAGGCAAAACTGGAAAAATCGGGATTACAGAAACTTCATGTAGGTGACTGAGACAAAAAGCATTTCATCAAAAAAAGCATCGAATTTCGGTTCGATGCTTTTTTTTGGCACAATAGTTGCATTCACATCGGCGTTAAACCATTAAAAACATCACATCGCCATGAAAAGAATAGTCTTAGCCGCGTTGGTAGCCTTGATGAGCCTCACTGGTTTCGCCCAAATGATTGCCAAGGGTGACGCAGCAAAAAAGAAGATCATCCTCGTCAAGAAGCAAGAGACTGCCCAGCCAAAATCGGCAGTGATTGATTTCAGCAATCCTCCCGACCCAGTCAAAGGCAGTGTGGTTTATGGCTGTATTGACGAAAATGGCGACACTACGCTCATGGTATACCTGCCTGAAGTGGATATTGACCTGATGCAACGTTATTTGCAAATCATAGACACCCGTCAAGGTCGCCGTTTGGCTAACAATGTGAAGAAAGTGTACCCATACGCCAAACTCGCTGGTGCCAAGATGCAAGAATACGACTCCATCTTAGCCAATATCCCTGACAAGTCGGAACGTAATCGCCTGATGAAACAAGCCGAAAAGGAAATCACCGACCAATATACCGATGAATTGAAAGACCTCACCATCACGCAAGGACTCATTCTTGTCCGTCTTATCGACCGCGAAACGGGAAGCACCACTTATAAGGTCGTGCAAGAACTACGCGGCAAGGTGCGCGCCTTCTTCTACCAAGGCTTTGCACGCCTGTGGGGCTATAACTTGAAAACAGAATACGACCCGCACAACAACCCTGAGGACGATGAGATTGAGACGATTATGACCTTGCTGGAACGGGGTGTGATTTAAAATCCAGATACACATTGGGAGACGCGATGAATCGCGAATCTACTACAACGGGGCTCGAGGGCTCCGTTTTTTCTTTCTCTTCTTGTTCTTCCGGAATCATCTCTTTGGCATAATCCTTCACCAAATCAAAACCGCGATAGACGAACGGAACCGTCATCTCGATATACGGATACAATTTCGATTGATCCCGTACTTCGGATTTCACTAGGCCAATGAGCTGAAGATTATTGAGCACCATAACCAAAACACTACATAACAGAACGCCCTTGGCAAAACCAAAAACAAATCCACCCAGTTTGTTAAAGAAGCTCAAATTCATAGCCTTTACCAGATTGGTTATCCATCGCCCAATGAGATTGACCAAAACGACCAACAAAATGAATGTCAACACAAAAGCGACAGTATTGAGGTGTTTAGGGTTGATTTCCATAAAATCCTGCAAATGTGTTGCTGTGAAATCGGAGAAGTGCATCGCACCATAGATACCCACACCAAAAGCCAACAAAGTAACCACCTCGATGATGAGGCCTTTGCGAAAGCCCTTGAATCCAAAGAGGAAGAGGATGATTGCTATTATAATGTCTAAATAATTCAAAGTTTAGAGTTTAGTGTTTAGAGTTTAGAGTAGAGGCAGGCCTATGTGCCTGCTCTTCATTTATTATTTTGAGTAATAAAGAATCATCCGTTCGATAGCGCGTTGGCAGACAGGACAGAAATCATGGCCTTTGAAAGTCTTCATCAGGCAGTCCATGTGGGGGCTGTACATGCCTTTCGGTTCATAGCCACCGCCTTCAAACACGCCTATGGTCTGCTCGTATTTCGGTTCCCGAGGCGTAGGCACAGGGGTCTTCTTATTCAACATGTCGCCCCACTTGTTGCTGAAGTCAACCAATGTGGTGATGTTAGGCTCCCAAGGCTCAAGAACCAAGTTATACATATGATCATAGCCAGTCTCATCGTTGTAATACTCATCGGCCAAACCTGCAAAACCATGCCCGAACTCATGGATGATGACATCGCTAGAGAAGCCATTGCTACTTGCACTGGAGCAATAGAAATTGTAAATACCTCCACCCCCGTATTTTTCGGTGTTGACTAAGATATAAATCTGGTCGTAAGGCACTTGTCCGGCCAGATTGCGAATGTCACGGTTATCGGTGCTCATGCAATAACGTTCGGAATCGAAGGTCCAGAAGCTGAAGTGCATCACGGTGTTTTTATAGATGTGGTCGCCAGGCATGGTGCAGCCGCTCTCTGCCGAGGGCGCCATCACGCCACGGATGTTGAAGCTTTCGCGATAGCGGTCGTAAGGTGCATAACTGAACATGCTCTTCACGAAGAAGTCGCAGTCCTTGATGAACTTGCCCATCTCGGCATGTGTATAGCCTTCGGGTAAAATGACTATATCAACGGCTTTGGTGATGTCTTTATTACCAATCCAAGCCTCGTAGACAGACAGGTTGAGGTTGTCGTAGTCGCGGATGAAATAGTCATCAGGATTGATAGTAAGGCGCATCCCTTCCGTGAGTTGGCCCTCCCAAGTTTTGTAGTATAAAGCGATGTCAATTTTCACTTTTGGAAAAGGAACGATGACGGATTCGTCGAAGGTCTTGGTGAGCTGTCTGGCTTCGGGTGTGGTTTGCCACTCACCATAAAGGTTCTGGTAGCCTTTGGAAAACAACAGCTTATCGGTTCCAGCTTCAAAAACCTTCACGATGTAGTTGCCAAACTCCAGCGTGTCGACAAGATTGGTCTTCGAACCACTCCAATAGGGTTCGCGGATGAGCTCCTTGAGAGAGAAGGTGGTCGTGTTGTTGTTGCCCGTCAGGCAATAGTCGACACGGAGAGAAGCTTCTGTGAAATACTTGTCGAATTGCGCCCAGGCCATCATCGGCAGCAGGGCAAGGAAAAGAAACAATGACTTTTTCATATCGCGATAATTTTCCACAAAAGTAGGTATTTTTTTGATACCTTTGCATCAAATTAGTTGCCATGTCCACGCCCCTATTAGCTATTCGGAATCTCAAAGTCTCGTTCTCTCATGAGGGAAAGTGGGTAGAAGCCGTGCATGGCATTGACCTTGACGTGTTTGCCGGGCGCACTTTGGGGCTTGTGGGCGAGTCGGGGTCTGGTAAGTCGGTGAGCTCGTTGTCTGTGATGCGCCTGCTCAACGAAAAGCAGAGCAGAATTGAAACTGACAGCATACAAATAGAAGGCGAAGAAATCAAAGATTTCACCGAAAAGCAAATGTCCGAGGTGCGTGGCAAGCGCATCGCCATGATTTTTCAGGAGCCTATGACCTCGCTCAATCCCGTTTACAAATGCGGTTATCAAGTGTCGGAGATGATTTTGCAGCACGAAACTGTAAGCAAAACCGATGCCAAGCAGCGCGTCATTAGCCTTTTCAAACAGGTGATGTTGCCCCGTCCTGAAGCCATCTACGACAGCTATCCTCACGAACTCTCGGGAGGACAGAAACAACGTGTGATGATTGCCATGGCTATTGCCTGTAATCCTCAACTGCTCATCGCTGATGAACCGACCACCGCCTTGGACGTAACCGTGCAGTTAGAAATCTTAAAACTATTGCGCAAGCTACAAGCCGAGACGGGCATGGGCATGATTTTCATCACCCACGACCTTGGTGTGGTAGCTGAAATCGCTGATGATGTGGCTGTGATGCACAATGGTGAGATATTGGAACGCGGCACGGTGCAACAAATCCTCCAGCATCCAAAACATCCTTATACACAAGGGCTGTTGGCCTGCCGACCACCCATGGACGTTCGTCTGAAGCGTTTGCCCATCGTTAAGGAGTTTTTGGACGGGCAATGGCAAGGCGGCAAGGAGCAGATATTGCGTGACCTACAAATCACTTCTGAAGAACGACAAGAGCACCTTAAGCAGTTATACAGCCAACAACCTTTATTAAAGGTGGAAGCCTTGAAGACTTGGTATCCATTACGGAAAGGTGTGTTCAGCCGTGTGTATGGCCATGTGAAAGCGGTGGATGACGTCTCGTTGGAAGTATATGAAGGTGAGACGCTGGGTCTTGTGGGTGAGTCGGGCTGCGGCAAAACCACTTTGGGACGCAGCATTCTGCGCCTTGCCGAGCCTACAGACGGCAAGATATGGTTTGACGGCATCGAGGTAACGGCCTTGAAGGGACAAGCTTTGCGCGACTTCCGCAAACAGGCGCAGATTGTGTTTCAGGATCCCTATTCTTCTCTTAATCCTCGTCTAACCATCGGTGAAGCCATTGCAGAGCCCATGCGGGTGCATGGCATTGAAACGGATAGTGGAAGGCTTCGAAATGCCGTTTGTGACATGCTGGAGCAGGTAGGCTTGCAAGCTGAACATTATGACCGTTATCCTCATGAATTTTCAGGTGGACAACGGCAGCGCATCTGCATCGCCCGTGCCTTGGCGGTCAACCCAAGGTTGGTCATTTGCGACGAATCGGTGTCGGCCTTAGACGTGTCGGTGCAAGCACAGGTCTTGAACCTGCTGAACCGATTGAAGGAAGAGCGGCATCTCACCTATATCTTCATTTCGCACGACCTGAGTGTGGTACGTTTCATGAGCGACCGCGTGGTGGTGATGTATAATGGCAAACCCGTGGAGATGAATGATGCTGACGCCTTGTTTGAGCATCCGCAAAATGAATATACTAAAAAGTTGATTGCGGCCTTGCCAGGGAGAAAACACTCCGAAACAGATTGATGCTCTTGTTGAACGACTCATCTCATCATAATAACAAAAATAGCCAGCAGCGAAAGCTGCTGGCTATTTTGAAATTATATAAGGTGTGTCCTTATTCCTCGTTACGTTTCTTACCAACAAGGTAAGCTGCGCCAAGGGCGGTCAGCACGGCGATGCCAGTGCCCAGAGGGGCAGGCTGGTCGGTAGACTCACCGTGACCAGGCAGGTTGGGACCAATACCACGGTTGCCGTAATATCCGTTGCTCTCGGGCTCGCAGCCGCGTTGGAAGAGACCACCGCCATCAGCGAAGGTCGTCATGCTCAGTCCGAGGACGATTGCGATTGTCAATGCAAGTTTTTTCATTGTTATATTAAGTTTATTAAGTTAGACAATTATTTATTTCACAATCACTTTCTGGACCTTCACGTTCTCACCGTTGATGAGGCGGAGCATGTAGACACCAGTAGCAACATTGACGTTGAGGTTGGCGCAACCGTTGATGCTCTCGCTGCTGAGGATACGGCCGTTGATGTCGATCACCTGGACAGTGGCCATGCCCTCGTTGTTGATGACGAAGCTGCCATTGTTGTAGAAGGCGAAGCTGTCGTTGGCGCTACCAGCGGCAAACACCAGACGGAAGCGGCTAGCATAGTCGGTCGTGCGGGCCTCGAAGCTGTAGCTAGGAGTGCTGAGCAGGTCGACGTCGTTGCCAGTCATGTTGTCGATGAGGTGGAGGTAACCGAATTCAACGTTCTCGGTGTTGAAGCTGATGGTGTAGGTGCCATCGTTTTCAGCCTTGAAGTTGACAGGCATTTCGCCTTCGTTCTCAGTGTAGACCACAGCGTAGTCATTGCCTTCAACGGGCATGTAGAGCTTGCTGCTGTTACGGAAGCTCATGTGCTGCAAGTTGTGGCCTTGACCGAAGCGGACGCGAGCTTGGTCGACGGTCTTGTTACCGCGGGTCAAGTTCATGTTGATCATGCCAGTTTTCTTGCCAGCAGGAACCTCAGTGGAGAAGTTGACGGTACCACTAGCGCTGAAGTTGATGAAAGCACCAGTAAGAGGAGCCAAACTGACGCTTGACTCTGACAGTTCGTAATCGGAGCCATTAGCGTTCATTACATAGAAGTTGGCTTCTTGCAGCTCTTCGCCATCGAGATAGGTGATATAGGTGCTGCAGGAGAAGGGGTTACCCACAAGTCTCCAGCCATTGAAGTCATCGGTAGAAGTGGCATTGTATTCGAAAGTCTCAGTCATAGCGTTGTTGACGCTCTTTGCAATGGTACCCGAGAAGGTCACAGTTCTGTCTTCTTCGCTACCATAGAGGTAACCTTTCTTGAACACAAGGCCGTTGTTGTTGCCAGCCATAAATTCACTGTGAGAAGAGTTGGATTCGTAGTTGATCCATTCAAGATTCGAAGTGGGATCGAAGGCATACAAGTCGTATGTGCCAGAAGCCAGATTATTGACATGGCTCCAAGTACCATTCTGTTCGATTTCAGTACAACCGCTGAAAGGAGTGGCGATGAAGTAATAATGATCTTTAGCGTCCTCATTACCAGCACCGTAACCTGTGATGCCCTTTTCCATGGTCACCCACAGTGTAGCAGAATTGTGCTTCAATTCACCACCGTCCTTAATGGTGATGGAACCTTCGCCGATTGTGGTCTTTCCAGCAGTGGCAACCACGCCAGATTTAACGATAGCATCGGCATCGACACGCACTTTGTTATCCACAGTGGGAAGAGCAGTGGCGGCATTGCCGTCAATGTCAGTCCAGTTGTCGAGGACATCCCAGTCACCATCGGTGGCGAAGATGAGGAGGTCGTCCTTGGTCTTGAACAAGGAAGTGGCCCAGTTGCTTTGGTATTCGCCGCAACTAGATTTCACTTGCCATGCGTAAGGTGTTCCGGGGGTCAGGTTGTTGGCGGTATAAGTAGTGCCAGTGACGGGAACTTCGGTAACATCAGACTCTAATGAGACATACACGGCGAAGTTCTCGGCAGGATAGTTCGGGTCTTGGCCAATAGCGGCGAAGCTAAAGGTGCCGCCCAATTCCACGTTGGAGATGATCAGCCAATTGTCAGGAGTTAAAGCTCCAGTGGTTGAAGTCCAGCTTGCTGAATAAACGCCATAATTACCATTGACACTCATATTAGAGGAGGATGCAAGATCCCAAGTGTAACCATCACCGTCAACATCGTAGTTGGTCCAGGTTGAAGGAATGGTGCCGCTCTCAAAGCCTTCGCTGAAGATGGTGTTTCCACTGGCATCGGTCAGCAACACATCGTCAACGTTCAGGTAGAACATATCAGTCACGTCATAGTGGCGGATAGCAATGGAACCTTGTCCACTGAATTCGCTCAAGTCGTAGGTATAGGTGACAAATGCTGCGGTGGCTTGTTTGTCTTCGCCCACTTGTTGCCAAGGACGATATTGCAGTACATAGCTGTCGGCAGTGCCTGCCCAGCTCAGCGCAGCGCTTGTAGTGGTGATGTCAGCTTCAGCAAGGTTGCTGGGTTTGGCACATGCCTCAGCGGTAGTGAAGGTCTCAGCAGCTGACCAGCAGCTTTGCAAAGAGGCATCGATGTAAGCGCGAACCTTCACGCTATAATCGGTGTCGGGAGTCAAACGGGTCAAAGTGTAAGAAGGACGACCCTCGACAAGAATCAGGTTGGTCTCGTCGTCGTTGACGCAGAGCTGCCAAGCGGTTTCGTTGTCGCCAGCGGTCCAGGTAAGGTCAACTGCATCAATGCCAGGAGTGCCAGCTGTAAGACCGGTAGGTATAGGTGTGGTGGTACCGAAGCTATAGAGCACTTGGCCGTTGCTTAAGCTGCTAGGCTTGGTGAAGAGGGTGGTGCCGCCTTCGGTGAAGGTGAAACCGCATTCAGAGTCGTAAGAACCTGTATTCCAAACAAATGCAAAATAGTCGGTACAAATGGTCAGCGTACCGCTGGCTGATGAACCGCTGCAGGTCAAAGTCGTTTGTTCACAACCTTCAATAAGGGTGATGCTGGCACCGTTCCAACCGTCACCATAACTGTCGGTCAGAGTGTAGTTGATGGTGTGTCCGCCGATGCAGTCAGGCGTGGTGAAGCTGGTGCTCACAGGGGCGCTGAGGCCATCGCTGCCACAGTTGGACGTCACACTGATGTTGTAGGTGGTAGACAAAGCTACATTGAAGGTGTAAGGACTGGTTTGGACAGT
>JAEEGH010006193.1_pt1 | contig 29410 bp, 30 predicted proteins | sample 9134181 | NCBI WGS metagenome assembly JAEEGH01 (sample SAMN16246544, study PRJNA631951) | gut metagenome | biome: gut microbiome; feature: rumen; material: DP-attached | host: Bos | place: Iran: Karaj | collected 2018-10 | reverse complement strand
TTTGTGCGGTTCTGAAACTCGCTCTTTCTTCTAATTGCTTAGCAATTTCTTGGGCAACGATGTTAGCGTCTAAGTCTGGATTTTTAACTTCCACGACGTCGATTCTGACTTCGCTGTTATTTAAGAGTTTTGCTAATTCATCTTTTAATTCATTGATGTTTTTACCATCTTGACCGATGACGACACCTGGACGGGCGACAAAGACCATGATGATGACGTTATAACCCTTATCAGTTTTAATTCTTTCGATTTCAACGTGAGAGAGTAACGCTTCTTTTAACTTCTTTTCAAGATAGTTACGAACTTTGATATCTTCGTTGAGGAAGACATGGAATTCTTGATCATTAGCATACCAACGAGAATTCCAATTCTTGTTGACGCCAATACGTAAGCCTACTGGATTAACTTTTTGACCCATACGTTTTCCTCCTATCTCATTTTGACCACACAAGTAATGTGGCTGCTGCGTTTGACTAAGCCTGAGGCTGAGCCTTTGGCTCTTGGTAAATATCTCTTCATTCTTAAGCCATCAGTGGCAAAGATTTCTGCGATGTATAAGGCATCTTCATCCATGCCGAAGTTATTGGTGGCGTTAGCGGCAGCGGACTTAATCACTTTCATGACTGGTTCACTAGCGGCTTTGTTGACATTTTCAAGAATGCCTAACGCTTCTTTAACTGGTAAGCCTCTGACGAGATCGATGACTAAGCGGACCTTACGTGGAGTAACTCTAACGTTTTTAGCGATAGCCTTTGCTTCTGTTGGCATTGGTTTCTTTACTGCTTCAGCCTTCTTTTCTTCTTTGGCTTTCTTTGGAGCGGCTGCTTTCTTAGCAGGAGCTTTTTTTGCTTTAGGAGCTTCTTCAACTTTAGCTTCTTCTTTAACTTCTGTTTCTTCAACAGCTTTCTTAGCTTTTGCCATTATCTAGAACCTCCTAATTACTTACCGGCATTGGCCGCTTTATCTTCAGCGGTGTGACCAGTGTGACCAGTGAATTTTCTTGTTGGGGAGAATTCACCTAATTTGTGTCCGACCATATCTTCTGTAACGTAGACAGAGATGTGTTCTTTACCGTTATAAACCGCGAATGTGTGACCCACGAATGATGGGTAGATGGTAGAACGGCGTGACCAAGTCTTGATGACTTCTTTTTTATTTGCAGCGTTTAATGCATCGACTTTTTTCATTAAGGATTCATCGACGAATGCGCCTTTTTTCAAACTTCTTGCCATATTTCTAACTCCTTTCGCGATTATCTTCCGTTGCGTCTACGGATAATTAATTTACCAGACGCTTTCTTGTTGTTTCTTGTCTTGACGCCTAATGCACGTTTGCCCCATGGGGTTCTTGGTGCATCACGACCAACAGGACACTTACCTTCACCACCACCATGTGGGTGATCGTTTGGGTTCATGACACTACCACGGACGGTAGGTCTGACGCCGGCCCATCTTGTTTTACCGGCTTTACCGAGGTTGACGAGGTTCCAGTCATCATTACCGACTGTACCAATTGTCGCACGGCATGTTCCTAAGATTTTACGAACTTCGCCACTCATTAAGCGGAGGGTAACATATTTACCTTCAGCACCTAACACTTGAGCGTAAGCACCAGCGGCTCTACATAATTGGCCACCTCTACCAGGAACTAATTCGATGTTGTGAACTAATGTACCTTCTGGAATGTTTTTAAGTAAGCAGGCATTACCAGGCATGATATCAACTTCTTCACCAGACATAATCTTGTAACCGAGTTTGATATCTTTTGGTGCGAGAATGTATCTCTTCTCGCCATCAGCGTAGCTGAGTAAGCAGATTCTTGCGTTTCTGTTTGGATCGTATTCGATTGTCTTCACTACTGCTGGGATGCCATCTTTATTACGTTTGAAGTCAATAATACGGTATTTACGTTTATGACCTCCACCAATGTGGCGGCAGGTAATTTTACCTTGGTTATTTCTACCACCAGATTTGGATAAACTGACTAATAAGCTCTTCTCAGGAGTGGATGTAGTGATTTCACCGAATGTCGAATTTGTCATAGCTCTACGGCTTGGAGACGTAGGCTTGTAAGTTCTAATTGACATTACTTTGTCCTCCTATAATTTGAATAAGTGAACTGCCTTATTCTTTGAATAAGTCGATTGCTTCGCCTTCAGCGACGGTAACAACCGCTTTCTTGAATCCAGAGATACGGCCAGCATATCTGGTGCCTCTGGTTGTGTCCTTGGCTCTTTGGTTAAGAACTTTCACGTCTGTAACTTTGACTTGGAAAATTCTTTCGAACGCTAATTTGATTTCTGTTTTGTTAGCGCTTTCGAGCACTTTGACTGTGACCTTGTTTTCGTTTTGCATTAAGGCCATTGTTTTTTCAGTGATTAATGGTTTAACGATAACTGTGAAGTCTTTTTCAGTCGCTTTTGGGAAGCGTGCTGCTGCTTCGGTTTTCTTCTTGGCTGCCATATTACTTTAACGCCTCCTCAACTGTTTTAATGCTAGCTTTGCTCATCACGAGGTTGTCGACGTTTAATAAGTCGAGAACGCTGATGTTGTCGCTTGTCACAACTTTGGCGAATCCAACGTTGCGGGAGCTAGCGAAGATTTCTTCTGTGATTTCATCGACGACGACGAGAGCTTTACCACCAACTTTGATAGCGTCTAAGAAGTTAACGAAGTTTTTGGTTTTCTTTTCATCAAATTTGATTTCATCGATGACTAAGAGTCCATCTTTTGTTTTTAAACTTAACGCGGACTTGAGCGCAAGTTTATGTTCTTTTTTGTTTTGGGAAATCTTGAAGTTTTGATTTCCAACTGGTCCGAAGACTGTTCCGCCACCGACCCAGACTGGGGAGCGGCTGCTACCTGCACGAGCGCGGCCTGTGCCTTTTTGGCGCCATGGCTTTTTACCACCACCACTAACTTCGTGTCTGACTTTAGTTTTAGCGGTTGCTTGTCTTTGGTTAGCTTGTTCTACTTGAACGGCGTCGAACATTGCTTGTTGATGTGGTTCAATACCGAAGACTTCAGCATTGAGGTTCATCTTGGAGACTTCTTCGCCAGCCATGTTAAGGACTTTAACACTGACGGATTTCTTTTCTGCCATAATTACTGTTCTCCTTTCCGTTCTTATTCTGCGGCTTCAGTAGCTGGTGTTTCTTCGACTGGAGCTTCTTGAGCTGGAGTTTCAGCAGCAACTGGAGTGCGATCGATTAGTGGTTTGATAACTTCTGGATGTTTGACATCTTTGACAGCGCTACGAATGACAACGATTGACTTACGTGCACCTGGAAGACCACCTTTAACTAAGATGTAGTTCTTTTCTGCATCAACAGCGACGATCATTTGATTGAGGACTGTTGCAGATTCGTTACCGTAATGACCGGACATGTGTTTACCTGGCATAACGCCGTGGTTGTAACGACCGTTGTTAGCAAAGGTACCTTGACCTCTGTGGTAACCTGAACCGTGACCTTTTGGACCAATGGTTTGATTCCAACGTTTGATAACACCGGAATAACCGTGACCCTTACTTGTGCCAATGACATCGACGACTTCACCAGCTTTGAAGATGTCAGCTTTAATAACATCACCGAGTTGGTAGCCTGTCATTTCATCGCCCTTTAATTCTTTAAGGACTTGGTGTGGGACTGTATTGGCTTTCTTTGCGATTCCCTTTTCGCATTTGTTGGCTCTGGATTCTTTTAATTCTTCATAACCAACTTGCACAGCGGCATAACCGTCTTTTTCAACAGTTTTGACTTGTGTGACAACGTTTGGTAAGACTTCAACGACTGTCACAGCGTAGATTTGGCCATCTTCAGTGAAGACTTCAGTCATGCCCATTTTTCTACCGACAATAGCTTTCATTGACTCTTACCTCCTATAATTTGATTTCGATATCAACACCGGCTGGTAAGTCGAGATTCTTTAAGGAATCAAGAGTTTCCTTGCGGTAGTTCTTAATATCGATGATTCTTTTGTGTGTTCTGATTTCGAATTGTTCACGAGAATCTTTGTACTTGTGAACCGCTCTTAGAATGGTGAACACTTGCTTTTCCGTTGGGAGCGGAATTGGGCCAACAACTGTGGCGCCTGTGTTTTTCGCTGCGGCGATGATCTTTTCAGCACTTAAGTCTAAGTTGACATGATCATACGCTTTAAGACGAACCCTAATTGTGGTTGCTTTTGCCATGAATTGTTTTTCCTCCTATCACTATCAGGCTTTGACTTTAACTCTCTCAGTGCGAATTACCTGAATACACCTTCATGACAACGCCTGTGGGTGTATCAGCAACCTCGCACGTCAACGCGAGCCGTCAACGTTTAATATCATACGTGAGTGTGCATACGCTGTCAACAACTTATTAAATAAATTTAAATATATAAAGGGCGAAGGCACCAAAATAAGAGACACGTGACATGGTTTTCGAAACAAAAAATTTTCAACAAAAAAGACCAAAAAGTGCATTTTTTCTGGTCAATTTTTGAATTTTTGGTGTTAAAAATTAGGTGATTTTTTACCTTAATGCGGCGAGTAAGGAATAGGACATCTCATACCTTTGAATGTAGTCTGAATAGTCCATTTCTGTGCGATTTCTGAGTAGTTCTGTCATCTGATAAATGACATCATAAAGTGGGGATAAAGAGAGGTTTCCAATGACGCCTTTTAAGGAGTGAGCAATGTGGAAAGCTTTCTCTAAATCGTGGTCAAGAATAGCCGCTTTTAAATCGGGAAAAGTGTTCTGATCTAGGAAGCGGTTGACTAAAGTCAAATATAGTTGTTCGTTATTAACGCAGCGCTGTAAACCTTCATCAACATTCGCACCGTATTGTCTTAATTTTTCAGTGGTAAGCATAATTGTTTCTCCTTTATTTTTCTGCGGTTAAGAATGCCGCAAATTCTTCGTTTGGAACAGGTTTAGAGAAGTAATAGCCTTGGACAATATCACAGCCTAATTCTTTTAAAACTGCGACCTGTTCTTTACTCTCTACACCTTCTGCAATTGTTGGGACTTTTAAGTAGGAAGCGATATCGATAATGATTTTAATCATTTTGTTATCGTTTTCACTTGTAAAGGCATTACGAATAAAGATCATATCAATCTTCAAAGCATCGAGTGGTAGTTTGTTAATCATGCTTAAGGATGAATAGCCTGTACCAAAGTCATCAATTTCAATCTTGAATCCTGCTTGTCTTAAAGCGTTTGTTTTATCGATAATGACATCAACATCATCAGTGCACGCTGATTCTGTAATTTCGAGTAATAAATCTTTGGTTTCTAAACCATTTTCTTTAACGATATCTAAAAGTGTTTCTACAAGTGTTGGATCGAATAAATCGATACGCGAAACATTGACTGAAACAGGGACATGTTTGTGGTATTTTTCTTGCCATTTTTTCATCTGAGAAGCAGCCTCTTTCCAGACATATAAATCGAGTTGTTGGATGAGACCTTTTTCTTCGAATAAAGGAATAAAAATACCAGGAGAAATCAAACCTTTTTGCGGGTGTTTCCATCTCACAAGAGCCTCCGCACTCGCGAGCTTTGGAACCTCTCCTTGGATGTTAAATTTAGGTTGATAAAAGACCACGAATTGTTTCTCATTTATAGCGGTATTAAACTCTTCTAAAAGCTCTTCTTCAAAGAGTTCTTTTTCTTTTAATTTATCATCGAAAATAAGGTAGTTTTTGACCATACTTTCTCTAATCTTGTTAAGAGCGGTTTTTGCTCTTTCAAAGCGGACATCAATATCAATATTTTTATCAACGTTTTGATAGATACCCATTTGCACCTTGATTGGTGTTTTATTTTCTTTATCCGCGAAGATATTAGCGGACATCTCTTCCAAGAAAATTTCGTAATTTTCAAAGTGCTCGGCGTAAACGATAAAAGTATCCGCTTCTAAGTGACAGACCATACCTGAAATACTTGGCATTAGTTTCTTTAAGCGTTTAGAGAAGCGTACAAGGAGACTATCACTAAATGATGTACCGAAGCGTTCTTTAATGACGTGGAATGATCTAATACCGATAGCAATAGCGTCCATTTCGATATTTGGATTTCTTTTATCTTTATCAGCGACATACTTATAAAAGTATTCTCTGGTATATAGTCTTGTTAAAGCATCTCTTTCGGTGGATTTAATGGTTTGTCTATCTTCAAATAATTCCACCACTCTATTGATTCTAGCTTTAATAATGCTGGAATCTGGATATGGTTTTGAAATAAAGTCTGAGGCTCCATATTGTAAGCATCTAACTTCTAACTCTTTATCGGAAGTTAAAACAATAACTGGGATGTTATTAAAATCAGTATTAGCTTGGATGATATTTAAAAGTTCCAAGCCTGAGAGTTTAGGCATGAACATATCTAAAAGAATAAGAGATAAGTCACCTTTGTTTTCGTTTAATACTTCAAGCGCGACTTCACCATCTTCCGCTTCTAAGATTTCATAATCATCTAATAAGATGTTTTTTAAAATCTCGCGGTTAACAAATTCATCTTCAACAATTAAAATACGGCGTTTGTTCTTATTCATATCAAAATCTCCCTTTTTGATGAAAAAATGAAAAAACAATGTGTTAATGCTGTAATTACAAAAAATATCTACCTTGATGATAGCATATTTTTTATCTTTTGAATGTTGAAAAAGTGAAACGTAATTAATTAGAGCTCTTCTTTTGTGGCGCGGATAGAGAATTTACAGCCACAGTAATGTTGGAAGTAAAGTCCATATTTACGAACGATATCTAAGGACTTCTCATAGCCACCATTCTTTTTAAAGTCCGCTGGTAGCCATTTAACTCTTTTGCCTTCTGCTAATTCAAAACCGATTTTATTTAAATCTTGTGAGTTCTTAAATCTAGAGATACTCATGACAGTGCCAACATAGTCATAGCCACGTTCTTCTGCGAGGTCGACAGCTTGGCCTAATCTCTTTCTAAAACAAAGGCGGCAACGATCCATACCTTCACGTTGATTAGCGTATGGTTCTAAATCTTTGTTGTAGGTTGCATTATCATAGTCAAATTCAATAACTTCAATATCCGCGGATATCGCTTTTAGATAACCCTTAAGTTCATTGAGTCGACGATGATATTCTTCTTCTGGATAAATATTGGAATTGTTATAAATGATGGTGATCTTAAAATAATCTTTAATTAATTCAAAAGGATAAGTGAAACAAGGACCACAGCAAACATGTAAAAGTAATGTAGGCTTTTCACCAGCTTCCACTAGCTGTTTAAGTAACCGTTCTTGCTCTTTTTGATAATTAATCTTTGTCTCTTCCATAAATGAACATTGCATCTCCGAATGAGAAGAATCTATATTTTTCTTCCACTGCATGCTTATAGACTTCAAGAGTAAATTCTCTACCCATAAAAGCGGATACAAGCATGATTAATGTTGATTTTGGTAAGTGGAAATTTGTAATTAAAGCATCGATTGTTTTATATTCATAACCTGGTTCAATGAAGATATTTGTGGCTTCTCTTGTAGGTTTAAAACAACCATACTTAGAATAGTTAGCTTCTAAGGTTCTAACAGATGTTGTACCAATGGCAATAATACGTTGACCATTTGCTTTGGCAGCATTTAATTTAGCTGCGGATTCTTCACTCATTTCATAGACTTCACTATGCATGATGTGATCTTTAGTGTCTTCCACTTTGACTGGTCTAAATGTGCCTAAACCAATGTGCAAAGTAACATCAACGATTTCAACACCTTTGGCTTTTAACTTTTCAAATATTTCTTCGGTGAAGTGGAAGCCTGCTGTTGGAGCGGCTGCACTACCTTCATATTTAGCGTAGACTGTTTGATATCTATCATTAGAACATAATTGTTGAGCGATGTATGGAGGTAAAGGCATTTTGCCTAATTGGTCTAAGACTTCTAAGAAGATACCTTCATAGATAAATTTAAAAACACGAAGACCTTCTTCTCTTTCTTCAATACATTCAGCGATGAGTTTTCCTTCACCAAAGTCCACCCTTGCGCCGACTTTTAATGATTTAGCAGGTCTAGTTAGACATTCCCAGTTATCGCCTTCTAATTGCTTTAAAAGCAATAATTCACAGTGTGCTCCAGTAACTTCTTTAACGCCCAATAATCTAGCAGGAATAACTTTAGTGTTATTTCTGACTAAAACATCACCTTCATGTAAATAATCAACGATGTCATAGAAGTGTTTATCAGTATAAGTATGTTCATCCTTATTAACCACACAAAGACGGGAGTGATCTCTTTTTTCACTTGGTCTTTGGGCGATTAATTCTTCAGGAAGATAATAATCAAATAAATTAATGTTCATTAGAAGCCTCTTTCATCACCAAACTCAGCAAGTTTCTCTTTCATGAATTCTTCATATCTATCTTCTTGGATAGCCACTCTGGCTTCTTCAACAAGTCTAATTAAGAATCTAACGTTATGAATAGACATTAAGCGTTTACCAAATGTTTCATCACAAATGTGTAAGTGTCTTAAATATGCCTTCGTGTAGTTCTTGCAGCAATAGCAATCACACTTATCATCTAATGGAGTAAAGTCTTCTTTATATTTCTCATTTTTGATGTTTACACGGCCATGGCTTGTCATTAAAGCACCATGTCTAGCAAGTCTAGTTGGTAAAACACAGTCAAACATATCAACACCACGTAAGATACTACCTAAGATGTAGTCAATGGAACCAATGCCCATAACATATCTTGGTTTATCTTCTGGTAAATATTTAATTGCGTAATCAATCATTTCAAAGAATTTATCTTTTGGTTCACCGATAGAAGTACCACCGATGGAATAACCTGGGAAATCCATTTTGACTAATTCTTCAGCGCACATTTTTCTTAAATCTTCATAGTCGCCACCTTGGACAATACCAAATAAAGCTTGGTCTTCTCTAGTGTGAGCGTCTTTACCACGTTTAGCCCATCTTAATGTTCTTTCAGTGGATTTCTTGCAATAGTTATAGTCCGCTGGCCAAGGAATGCATTCATCAAAAGACATAGCGATATCTGAGCCAAGTTTTTCTTGAATACCAATAGAAACTTCAGGTGAGAAGAATAATCTATCACCATTTAAATGACTCTTAAATTCAACACCGTCTTCGGTAATTTTACGATTTTCTGCGAGCGAGAAGACTTGGAAGCCACCACTATCTGTGAGGATTGGACCATCCCAGTTCATGAACTTATGGAGGCCACCCGCTTTAGCAACAATATCTGCTCCTGGTCTAATGGAAAGATGATAAGTATTGCCTAAGATTGTACCCGCTCCCATTTGATGGAGTTCTTCTGGAGATAATGTCTTAACAGTGGCTAAAGTGCCAACAGGCATAAACATTGGAACTTCACAATCACCATGAGGGGTGTGGAGGATACCATATCTAGCGCCTGTTTTCTTATCGATGTGTTTGATTTCTAAATAAAAGTTTTTCATAACGCAGTTATTATAGATGAACTTTGAGTTATACTCAATAATCAAAAGCAATAGATCACAAAAACTAATTTCTATATATTATTCGTAATATTTTACTTAATATATTGATACATTGAACTAGTTATATTAAGATTAATATAAGAAAGGAGGTAAAAATATATGGCTACAATCCTCCCAGTATCCGACTTAAGAAACTACAACACAGTCCTCGAGCATGTTTCAGAAGGCACGCCGGTGTACCTTACTGTTAATGGTAGAGGTCGTTATATCATCAGAGATATTGCTGATGAAAACGAATATGAACGTATGAGAAAACTTCTTATTTTGATGTGCGAATTGCACAAGGGTGAATTATCCGAAAAAGAAGGCTTATTCACCAGTGAAGAAGTTGATGAACTTCTCAAAAAAGAGATTGATGAAATGTAGCGTTTCTTATTCAAAGACGGCAATAAATGATTTAAGGCAAATTTTTAGAGGCATTTTCAGTTCTTGTTTAGATAAAAACATCACAAACAAATACTTGAAAGATATAAAAAACAAAATCGAGAGAAAAGCTTTATTTCCTAATTCAGGGACTCCACTATTTTTTGCGGGTTCATTTACTGGATTTAGATATGTAATTCACAAATCATATATTGCTTTCTATAAGGTAACGGAAAACAAAATAATAGTAGAGAGAGTGCTGTCTGCAAAAAGTGATTATTGCAGTATATTGCTCAATTAGAATATGGATATAAAAAAGTTCGGTTTATGGCCGAACTTTTATTGTGTTTTGATAAGAATTATTTAAGGATAAGTTTTCTTAAATTGAGAGCGCCTTTACCTTCGTAAACGAATGTAACTTGATCTTTTTCGCCACCTTTTTCAACTGGGAATTCGATCACCGCTTCACCGTTAACGTTGATATCTTGAGCGGCTTCTTTTTCACCATACTTCATGATGAGTTTGCCTTGGGCTTTACCATCTAGCTTAATGCCGAATGATTTGGTTTTCTTTAAGTCGAAGTATTTATAAGTGATGGAGCAACCATCGTTGAAGTTCTTAACGTATTGGTTTGGATTTTCTTCTCTATCTTTACCTTCTTGTGTTAAGAATGGTTCTTTATTGTGACCAGATTTGAAGACACCATAGAATCTGTTACCATTCTTGGCTCTTAAGCCACAGCAGATAGAAGCGAAGTATTCACCTTCACCTGGTAATGGTTTGCCATATAAACCTTGGGATGTTCTTTCAACTTGTTTGAAGGAACCATCTTTTTCCATGAAGATTTCTTCAGCAAAACCTTGTCTGGAGAATTGGCATTTATTTGTTTGTCTATGGGCGAAGACATAGTAATGACCATTAACTTCCACCATAGAACCGTGTGTGTTACCTGTGAAGTCACAAGCATCTTTACTGTTTTCAATACCGCGTAAACCGATATCACCATTAGACACTAATGTGCCACCTTTTCTGAATGGACCTTTTGGTGTATCACCAATGCAGTAGAATAATTCGTGACCTGCTTGTGAAGAATAGATGAAGTAATATTTACCATTGAATTTGCGCATTGAGCTCGCTTCGAAGAAAGCGTGAATGCCATATTCTTTATTTGTGTCACATTGAATAGATGGGACTGTGGTAATTGGTTCAGTAATAACTGTCACCATGTCTTTTGGATCAAGTTCAACAACCGCACCACCGAGAATCTTCTTTGCACTTAAGCCTAAGACAGGATAGAACAAAGCGGAACCGTAATAGAGATAGACGTGGCCATCTTCAACATAAACTGCTGGGTCAAATGGAGCATAGCTCTTTTGCCATTTTGATAAATCAACTTTACCATGGAATTTGAATGGGCCGGCTGGAGAATCAGCAACAGCACAACGAATAACCCAAGAACCTTTTGTGAAGCCAGGTGCTGGTGAATAGTAAATGTAATATCTACCATCTGGACCTTGGCAAACGTCTGGTGCATAGAATTGGGTTTTTGTTTTATTTAATGGGTCATCTGTCTTTTTCCAAATAACACCTTCATAACGCCAATCCGATAAATCGTCAATTGGAGCGGACCAGGTGATGTAATTATTTAGACAGAAACCGCTACTACCGAAACGGTCATGGGAACCATAAACATAAACACGTCCGTTAAAAACATGTGGTTCACCATCTGGGACGTATTCAAAATTTGGTAAGTAGGGATTAGTAACTACTTTTTTCATTATAAAACTCTCCTATATGTACATATCCACTTTACAACAAAAAAGCATTCGCAATGATTGTAAACTTGCTATTTGCGTATGACAATCTTACGAATGCGCGTGTTTGCTATTAGAGAACCTTAATAAAGTCTTCTTTTCTATCTTTGACCTGTAATGACTCTGGATCTTTAGCATAGCCAAGGATACAGCTGCCAACGATTTTATAATCTTCTGGAATACCTAAGGCCCTTTTAACTTTTAACCCATTTTTGGTATTGAATAAATCATCAAGTTGGTTAATCCAACAAGAATCGATCTTTAAGGCACGAGCGGCTAAAAACATATTTTCTAAAATGCAGGAGCAATCTTTATCAGTGAAGGCATCTTCACGAGGAGCACCAACGATAAGGATTGTTTTAGCGCCATACATACAGTCACGATTGAGTTCATTTAGCGATAATGTCCTCAACTTTTCCACGTATCTCTTGCTGTTAACAACGTAAATGTTAGCGATTTGTCTGTTCTTACCACTAGGAGCGTATTTACCAGCTTCAGCGACTTCTAAGGCTTTCTTGAGTGAAACTTTCTTTTCGTTATAAGCTCTACAGCTCACACGAGACTTGATGATTTTAAGGACTTTGTTTTCCATAAATTCTTTTAACCTCTTATCTATAATACTTAACAGTCATTAAAGCGATGTTTTTATTTGTTTCGTAATCACTCTTTAATTGTGATTGATCGACATCAATTCCCTTATCATGACAGTACTTAACAAATTCTTTTGTAAAGAACCATAAGCGAATGTCTTGCTGGACAAATTTGTCGTTAGATACAAACTTTTCGTATTTGAATGGCATGTAATAAAGTTTGCCATCAGTGTAGACAAAGTTATCTGGTTTCATATCTAAAGCCATTCTATCGTTTCTTGCGTACCAATAGGCCTTAAACATTAATTCGAGAACTTCTTCTGGAAGTGGGCCTTTTAGGAGGATATCAAAACAGTTTTCACCTTCGATATAGTCCACGATAGCCCATCTGAGTTTCTTGTCATAAAGATAACATTTAGGATTGCTCACACCAGAAACTCTTAAACGGTGTTCACAATCAGTAAACTTCTCAAAGCCATCTGGATCGTTATCAAATTTCATTAATACAAAATATTTGCCTTTTCTTTCTACTTTGAATAAACGATCACTGATTTGTTCGATAACTTGATAGTTTTTTCTTTTAATTTCAATTTCTTCAACCATACCTACATTATACATATTTTTTATATGTTTATTACCTGTTTACTATATCAATCAATCTTGAATAATTCGCTTTTGTTTTATGCTTTAAATCGTGTGGGATTTTATTGGCTCTTTTATAAATGATTCCATTCATTTTCTTCGTGATAACTCCAGTATAGACGACATATTTTTGGTTATTAAAAGCAAAACTAAAAGCTTCTTTTATTTTTGAATTAGCTTTTAAGACCTCGTCATCTACTAGGTAATTATAAAATCCTAATTGTGAATATTTCTTTCTTCCAACAATTTGTAATCTCCCTTTGATTAATCTACCTAAATCACCTGTGAAATGAATATGATCTTCGGAGATAACGGTATCTCCTTTGACCACTATTTCACCCACTCCGTTTTCATCTAAATTAGTGATTTTAATTTCCACACCTTTAATCCCTTCATCAAAAGTGAAAGGGTTTTCAATATATTTTCTCACAGTGGTCTTATATATCATCGCGCGTTCAGAGGCACCATAAACGTAAGTAATATCAGCGTTAGGTAAATGATTTTGAAGGCGCTTGGATTCTTCACTATAAAGGATTGCACCTCCAATAAAAGCTCTTTTAACGCTGCCCATTGGTTTTTTGATTGTTTGTATAGATCTAATAGTCGCGATTAACGCTGTTGGATTGAATTTAGAAACAGCGCTCGGGTTCTTATTGATAATTGTGCTATAGCCTAAAAACAAAGACATAATTGAATACATTGGTAACAAGGCATAAAGTAATTCGTTTTCAACAAAATCAATGTTGTTTTTAATCATCTCCACTTGTTCGAATAAAAATGATATGTCTCTAAGAATCATTTTAGGCATTCCTGTTGTCCCAGAAGTGAATGTGGTAACACGACCAGAATCTTTATAAGATTCTAAAGGGGGATATTTTTTAAATTTATTTGCATTAATTTTCTTGATATTTCTTGGAAAAACAAAAGAAATAAACTTGGTTATATGATCACAAATCACCGTCTTTGTAGAGGACACATCAAGCATTGCTTTTACTTTTTTTCTATCCTTAAAAGAATCAATGATTACGAGGTTTTTTCCTGAAAGAATAACACTAAAAGCGGTGACATAGAATTCATATGTGTAAGGGTAAGAAAAGATTAAAATATTATCATCTTCGACTTCAGTGTTTATTAGATTATTCATCTTAAAAACATCGTTTAAAAATTCCGCAAAACTCTTTTTGATCCATTTATGGTTTCGTTTGAAAATAAGCGCGGTTTTATGGTTATTTTTATTGTTTAAAACAAATTCATCAATTATTTTCATACACTAAAAAATCCCCATAGAAAAACGCTCTATCGTTTTCAATATCTTGTGTTGTATTAATTCTTTGATGGTTATTAAAACTTCTTTCATTCATCATGTTCCAAAAAGCCACTCTTCCTTTTGGATTTAATGAGTTAAATATCAGCTTTTCATAGTTAATGGTTTCTTCTTGACTCATATATTCAAAAATATCTGATAAGTTCATAAAGTCATATTTTTTATTTAATACGTCTTTAAAATCTCTTTGGACAACTTCGATATTATCAATATTCTTTTTTATTTTATAAAAGTTATCTTTTTCCGCATAAAAAGGTAAGGCCTCATATGTGTTTTTTAAAACATAATTAAAGTAAGGATTATCTTTATTTAAAAAGTTATAAAATCCACGGTCCACTCTTTGTTTAAGCAATGTATGTAGATGGCCTTTAGAATACTTAAAATAGTTTTTATCTCGACCATTTTTCTTCATAACTTTCTTAGAGAAGAAAATCTTAAAAACAAATTTAAAACGTCTAGTACAAATGTATTTGTTATAGCATTCTCTTTGCTCTTCAATAGTTGTCGCATTAGCGAATTCTTTAATATGTTTTTCTTTAGCTAAAAGAGGCAAGACTTTCTTTCTAAACAATCTGAAATAATATTCAAACCTTCCGATATGGACTAAACCTAATTCAATTAAGAATAGGTGATTATCAAAGTAGTTCTTGGAGTTTTCATCTAACTGTGTAGAGACTGTTTTATAAATTTCTAATCGATTTCCTTCTTTAAGTCCTAATAAAATTAGGAATTCATCATAATCTAGCACCTTAATCGCGGTCTTTTTTAACTCCCCTAAAGCAATTTGTGAAGGGTTATTATCAAACGCTAGGACGTGCACTTTATCATTAACTAAAAAGGCTAAAGAGTTATCTAAACCAGAAGCAATTGAAAGAATCTCTTTCTCGTTGTTGTTTAGATATTTTTTGAGCATTAAAAAATCTTCATGACAGTTACTGTAATGAATATAATTCTCTTCTTTAAAATATTTTTTAATGTTCAATGGTGATTTCTCCTTTTGTAGCGTCTAATGTGACTATATCGCCATCTTTTATGTATTTTCTAGCATCGCTAACTCCGACGATAGCAGGTAAACCAATTTCTCTAGCTACAACAAAGCTATGCGATAGCATGGAACCATGTTCCACGATTAAGCCCGAGGCAAGTGGGAACAAGCTAATCCAACCTGGATCGGTTCTTTTAGTTAAGATAATATTCCCTGGAGTGAATGGATCAGTAGAATTCTCTAAAACCGATACTCTAGCGGTGACTTTACCTTTTCCTGAAGGAATACCGTGTAAATCTCCCGCTCCTTCTCCAAATAACACTGGAAGGGGCTTATGGCTATAGAAGGCCACTCTATCATAGTATTCGGCTTTCTTGTAGATTTCTTGTTGAGCTTTTCTTTCTTTGATGATGTTTCGATAATCTTTCTTCAAAGAAAATATTTCATCTTTAGTTAAATAGAAAACATCTCTTTCATCGTCAATTCTATTTTCTTTAACAAAGTTACGACCCATGTTGAGGAAAATATTTCTTACGATAGAGAAAATATACGTTCTTCTTAATCTTAAACGCTCTCTATTTTGAATATATTTTCGAGCTTTATTAGCGAGCTTTATTAACTTCTTAGGAATCTCAACTTTTTCAATTGTTACTGTTGATGAAGATTCAAAAGTTAAAGATTGTTTAATCATCTTAAAAATCATACTTGGATCTTCAATCATGGTGATGGTTTCTAGTTTTAACTCATCCATCACTCTTGAACCATAGCCGTGCACATACCCACTAATCATCTCGGAAAGAGCGTTATCTTTCTGATGATATTTGTCCATTAACTCTTCTATTGATAAGGCGACGAATTCTTCTTTAATGGTCTTATTTGAATTAATGTAATTTAAAATCTTTTCAAACTCAGTGGCAGAAGCAGCGCTTTCTACTTCCCCGTTATTATTAATAGCAGTAGCGATAATCTTATCAGCATCTTGATATTTCTTTGCTTTTTCTTTCAAAGAGCCGAAGTAAAACATCACTGCAGTATCATTGAAAATTGGAGTGGTAAATTCAGGGACAATATTTTTTGATATTTGATTGTATAAATTGATGCATTCTTCATTAGTGAGATTTAATTGTTTTCCATAATATGGACCCACTATTTCGTTAAACCTATTTAAGAACTTATCTGATAAAGGAATGATATTGGTGAGTTTATTTAAGAATATCGTTCCGGATTTGATTAAACTAAATAAGCCAAACTTAACTCTTCTTTTGCTAGAAGAGCTAGTTTTAACCCCCATCATGCTTTCCATATATGAAAGAGATTTCCTAGAAGGAAAAACACCCGTTACACGATACCAGCTGAAGAGGTTATAATAAATTTTTCCTTCATAAACATAAAGCATGTTTTTAAATGAATTATCTAACGCATCCATAATCTTTTTAGGTGCTTTAACCGTAGCAAATGTTGCTTTATAGACAGCCTCATAAATCTCTTTAGCGAAAGACGCGGTTAGAGGTGAGACAACTCCATAATAAGATTCTATGATATTGGAATTATCTATCAATAAAGTTAATTCCTTAGAATTGATATCTTTATATGTGGTGATTGCTCTAGTTTGTAAGAAATAGACTTTATGGCCCTTGATGGCGAATTCGATATCTTGGAATCTATCCGTTTTTAATGCCACTTTATTACTTAATTTAACGACTTTATCAATTAGTTCTTTAGATAAGATGTCTTCGCCTTTAGTTATGATATTTTTACCATTTACATAGTAATTAGTAGCATCAATATCTCCATTAACAAGCTTTTCTCCTGTACCTTTGCAAACAGAAATTACGGTTTCAAATGTATTATTGGTCACTGGGTTAATAGTGTTTATTACGCCCGCATAATCAGCATCCACCATTTCTTGAATCACAACAGCAATACGGATATTGCTTGTTTGTAGATGATTATTTTTACGATAATAAATGGCTAGTTCAGAAGTAGCAGAGTTTATCACTTTCTTAATGTTTTCTTTAATGTCGTTATATTTGACGTTGAGGAACGTATCGTGCACTCCTGCAAAAGAATAATTATCACTGTCTTCGTCTATGCCTGAAGATCTAACAGCGTATAATTTATGCTTTTTGCAGAAACTCTTAATATAGGCTTCAACAAGTTCTTCATTATAAGGAAATAAAGCGCTAGCAGGGACCACGATAAATTTAGGGGTTTCTTTTAAATCCATCTTTAGTAAGTGATAGCCTTTACCCCCTACTTCATTAAGTGAATATATGGTTTTCTTTTTTCTAAAGGCAAAAATGATGGACAATACAAACGCTAATGCTGTAAACACAATAGCGGGCACTAGTTCTTTAAAAGCATAAAAACAAATAAAAATACAAGCCACGGGTGCTAATAAACTAGTGATATACCACTTCCTAATAAGTTGAGAAATGATTAATAGAGCGTACAAAGCAAAAAACAAATAACATCCAGAGATAATAGTTAAAACAATATAAATAGCGCTTAAACAAATAGCGGTAATTAACAAGGTAATTCTATTGAATAAGACCTTATCATTTATCTTATCTTTATAAAAATCAAAATAATCATCACACACTCTTACCAATAAAAAGAAAGAAAGAAACATAATTAAAGAATAATGGAAGAAATGGACTTCGTTATTAATCAAGAAAGACACTAAAAATATGAGACTATAAAAACTAATTGAGAGAACAATATTTAATGCATATCTCTTAAGAAATAGTTTCATATTACCACCATCGTTTTGAATAGATTTTTGCTTTTAGCATTAGTTTCTTATACGATATGCTAGCGTAATCACAAAGCATCTTAATTTCTTTATTTGCTAGCTCGACATCATCGTTAGTTTTTAATTTTTCCAAGCCTTCTTCTCTAGTGATTGTGCCTTCTCTAATTTGTACAGATATTTCAGGCATCAAATGACTTCTTCTAGCCACTAAATTCTTTAGATAAAGAGCGCCATGATGAATCATACAATCAAAATGTTCTTCTTCAGAAGTAACTCTCCAAGAAGTATTTTCCACTAGTTCTTTTATAATAGCGTCCTTATCATACTTATGATACAAGAAGTAGCCAATAAAAGGTCTAAATCCATTTTTATAGCCGTCGACAAGCAAAACATCTCTGATGGTTTTCGCTAAATCTTTATCAACGAGTTTAGATATCACATTAATCATTTGGGCATATAATTCCGCTGGATCCTTACTATCTTCTACTAGGCCATCTTCAATCATTGGTTTGAAATAATCAGCATCTGCAATTTGGTAACTACGCATCATTTGGGGGATGCTTCTACCATGAATCATCACTGCCGCATCAATCTTTGATGGATAATTAATCATCGCAGCGTAGCCAAGAAAAGAACACGCTATACAAGGTGAAAGATATCTAGAAACGATACATTTATACATCTTTTTAAGAATACTGTTGTCGCAAACAACATATTCGTGTTCAACGCCGAGTTCTTTAACAATCGCATTGATTTTATCTTTTGCCTCAGGAGACATAAAGCCATTATCTAAAGTGAACGCTTTGACTTTAAGGCCGTATTGTTTAACCAATTTATATAAAACATAGGTAGAGTCTTTCCCACCAGAAAAACCCACTGCGGCATCATATTTATGTCCTGAATTTTTAATCTTTTTAAGGAACAGCCTTTCTAGATTCTCATAATCGTGAAGTCTGTCTTTAATAGAATCATAGGCCTCACAAAAAGAACACACACCATCCTTATTAAAGTGAATGTGTTTAACGGTTTTATCATTAACACATCTCGTACAAACTTTGTTATTTATTCTCATATTTAAATAATCCGAAATGCTTCTTCTTAATTTCGTAACCAGAAGAAATTGATTCCATTACTTTTGTTCTATCATTTTGGAAATGGTGAAGTAAAGTATCATAGCCTTGCTTAGATACATAGTCATAGCCAATGTCTATAAGTTTTAATAATAGAAGCTTGTTTCTTTCGGATTTTCTAATACCAATAGTTTTTGAAACAAAGAATCTCTTTTCAGGATCTTCATAAGAGAAGATGAACGCCACTAATTTATTGTTTTTTGAAATAGTCATTAAAACAGGAGTAACACTCTTGAAAGCTTCAACATATATTTCTTTAAAATCTTCAAAGTTAATACTTCTATAATAATCAGCCTTCTCAAACGCTTCGCTCGCGGCATCATACATTTCTTCCAAATAGTTATAGCAATCTTCACCAACGACGATTGATGAAGTGTATTCGTTAGGAAGTTTGATTCGCCTTGCCATTTTCCAAATCTTTTCATTCATTTTAGATAATGTCGATGAGTAAGAATGGAATAACTTAAAACCATTACTTTCCAAAACATCATTAATTTCTTTATTGCTTATACAATCTGGATAGAGTTTCCAATCAAAATTATCCAAAACTAAACGATATTTGTACCATGTTTTGCCATCTATTGGGCCAATGAGTTTATTCCTACATTCCGCTTTTATTTGTTTAATGACGTTATCGAAGTCTTCTTTATTTGAATATTCAATAAATCCAAACATTGAGTAATCTTTGAAGTTAATAACTGTGATATTGCTATCGTGGGAGGAATAGATTTGATAATCATCATGATCAATCATTCTTTCCTTACGTTCTATTTGCTTAACTAAAGTCAAAATATCATCTAAAGCATCAATGTGATATTCATAATTGCTACATGCCATATAGCCATATTTTGCATAGCAGAATTGAACGCATTTATGGTTAGAGATTTCATCGTAATCAAACTGAGAATCTCCAACGAAAAGGATTCTATCTTTATAACCATTAGTGACTTTTTCTAAGTGTTGTTCCTTATTACCTTCACTAATAGAGAAAGTACCTTTAACATAAGGAGTTAAATTAGAAACGGCCATAAAGCCATCAAGGAAAACTCTTGGACAGTTAGACATGATATATAAGTCATATTTCTTTGATAACTCTTCAAATAAACTAACGATATCTTTAGAACAAAACTTTGGGTTTTTAGCGCAGTATTCTGCGACATATTTAACAGCGATTCTTCCCATTGTTTCTTTATCAGGGCAATGTGGGAACAATTTTGAAACAACTTGTTCAAGTTTAACGCCAAGACATTCTCTTACAACATCATCACTTTCAGGAGTAAATGAAAACTCTTCAGCGATTTTTTTATAGCTCTCAATATAAGCTTCCTCTGTTGTCCAAAGAGTGCCATCTAAATCAAATACGATTTTACTAATCATATCACCTATTCTATATATTTTTGTTTTCTTAGAAAAGAAAAAGATACTATGTTTTAAGAGGGACATATATAATATTGGCATTCAAGGGAGAAGATTTATGGACAAGAATATTGAAAGATTTATCCGCTACGCGAAGATTGATACACAAGCCGATGAAAATACAGGCACCACTCCTTCTACAGAAAAGCAGAAGAATCTTAGCCGTCTTTTAGTTAAAGAATTAAAAGAATTAGGTTTAGAAGATGCCTATATGGATGAATATGGTATCGTCTATGCTCACCTTAATGGTGAAGGTGATGTTATTGGTTTAAATAGCCACGTTGATACCGCCTTAGAAGTCACCGATGAAAATGTTAATCCTCGCATTGTTACTAAATGGGATGGTAATGACATCATCTTAAATGATCAATATCGTATTTCCTTAAATCAATTCCCACACATGAAACAATTTGTCGGTAAAGATTTAGTCGTTACCGATGGTAATACATTATTAGGCGCTGATGATAAAGCTGGTATCGCTATCATTATGGCGGTACTCGATTATATTAAAGAACATCCTGATTTCAAACATCACCCATTAGCGGTCGCTTTTACTGTTGATGAAGAAATCGGTGAAGGTCCAAAACATTTCTCTTTGGAGAAGATGGGTGCAGATTATGCCTTCACTATTGATGGTGGCGCAGTTAATAGCATTGATATTGAAAACTTCAACGCCCAACAATTAAGAGTGAAGATTGATGGCGTTTCAGTCCACCCAGGTGAAGGTAAAAATACCTTAATTAACGCTCTTCAATTACAAGCGGAATTCATCAATATGCTTCCTCAAAAAGAAACACCATTCTACGCTGATGAAGGATACTGGCATTTAACTTCAGTTAATGGTTCTAGTGAACAAGTTGAATTTGTCGCTATCTTAAGAAACTTCTCAAGAAAAGCCTTAGAGGAATTAGACGCTAAGATTTATCAAATTAGAGACGAATTGTCCGCAAAATATCCAAAAGCCAAAATCAAGGTGGAAATCTCTGAACAATACGAGAATATGAAACCATATGTTGATAAAGATCCTCGTCCAGTGAAGAAAGCGGAAGCGGCTCTTAGAAAACTTGGTATTGAACCAAAATTTGAACGTATTAAAGGTGGCACTGACGGTGCGACTTTCTCCAAGATGGGTTTGGTTACACCAAACTTAGGTACAGGAAGTGGCAACCACCACGGCCGTTTTGAATATCTTTGTATCCAAGATTTCAATACGATGATTGATATTGTCTTAGAGATTATTAAAAGATAGTCTTTGAAGGTTTTTTAAATAAGGTCTACCATAGAATTATGAGAAAGAGTGGCACACTTCATATCATCCTCGAAATCGTAACGATTTTAAGCAACATCATCATTGGTGTGACCATTTTAACTTTCATCGCTTATCAACATCAGGAAAGCTTAGAACTTAATAAGTCATTTATTGGTTCAATTGTCTTAGCCATAGGCGCAACCGAGATGGTTGAATTCCTCTCACTAAAAATGTTAGGAAAATTGCGAAATATACCTAACGCAATTGTGGCGGGATTATCAATGGTTCTTGGTGTAATAATCATGGCGATTGACATGGAGTTAGCGACCACGTGTGTTATTTGGGGTATTTGTAGCATTGCTTTCCAAGTCGTTAAAATCGCTAACGCAGGTTATAACATTCTTAAACAACCATTCCTTAATATTGTCGTCATTATTCTCTGTGTTACAGAAGCGATATTTTCCGTCTTCTTAATCACAAAGAATGTTGAAGCTTTAGATCACCACTTCATATTCATCGGCATTTCACTTCTCGTGGAAGCCTTCATATTAATCATCGAATTTATCATTCATCGCTATCAGACAAGATGAAAGAAAAGAGGACTTAGTCCTCTTATTTTTTGGCTTTCTTTTCTTGTGAACGCTTATCATTGATTTCCTTCATTTCTGGTTCATCAATGACCTTTTTACCGTTCTTATTAGCCCAGTCCACACAGCCGTTTAATACGAGCTTTAAGAATGGACGTGGGACTTTCACAAGCATCTTAAGCGCAGCATCGGTGAACTTAACATCGGTATTAAGCCTATCCGCAGCATATCTAACAGAGGAGATATCAACTTCTCTATTTGGAATCGCAATAGCGTCTGGTTTCTTAAAATCAGAGCACCAGAAGTATTTACTATCTCTATAGCCCCAGTTAGTTGGTAATGGACAGTAATTACTACGAGTCGCACCATTGATGATGGAGTTATAGTATTTCTCTTTAATGAGGATGTGATCGATTCTTAAGATGAAGTGAGCGCCGAATTTAGAAGTAATACCATTGAAGTCATGATATTTATAGCCATCATAATCTTCTAAGACTGGATCATCTTGGGCGTTATCTAATTCACTCATCCATGTGCATTCAAATACTTGCAACGCTTCGTCGAGAATCTTTGGATATTTTTCTTCAGGATGTTCATCTTGCGATAAACCATCAACTGGAGTGAATCTAAAGTTTTTCATCTTTTCTTCTGGGGTATCACCTGGGAAACCACAGTCGACGTGTTGAGCGAAGTTCTTTTTGGAATATGGTAAGAAATTAATTGTGCATTTCTTATGTCTCAGTAAGCCTTTCGCAGTATTAGATGTGTTACGGCATTCTAATATCATCGCGTAGAACTTCTTACCGGCGATATAGTAAGGGAAGATTAATGAATAGGCACCATAGGAAGTTAAAGTACCATCTTCATTAAGTGTGCCAATTAAAGTTAATGGCATTGGAAAGAAACTGGAAGACTGGTAAAAATTATCAGTGATCCTAATACTTTTAAATTTATTGTTCATATATGTAACCTCGTAACTATTATAGCCCTTTTATTTATAAAAAGGTTGACAAAAAGTCGTTTAGGACTTAACTTGCTATTGGTAGAAAGCGTTATTTTTAACGCAGAAAGATAGGTAATTATGGAACAAACTGTTCAGAATCAATCTACGTTTAAGTTGAATTACAAACGTACATTTTTAATTGGCTTTGCATTCTTTGGAATTTTGCTTTTATGGCAAGTTTATGACTTGTGGTGCCCAACATTTTTAAGTGAAATGTTCGCAAAAGCATTCTATCCAGAATACGAAACACTCCGCCAAATTAATACTCCTGAGGCTATTGCCCAATGTGGCGATATCATTAAGAAAGTCCAATATCCTGTTGGTATTATGATGGCTATTGATAACATTGCCGCGTTAATCTTAATGCCAGTATTCGGTCATTTATCAGATAAAACAAACACCAAGATTGGTAAACGTATGCCATATATCTTAATTGGCACATTCGTTTGCTCAATTGCTTTCCCATTCATTCCTGTTTTATTCCACTACAATCAATTAGCAGGTGTCATCATTATGATGGCGGTCGTTGTCTTATTTGCGATGATGTATAGAAACCCAGCGGTTGCTTTAATGCCAGATATCACACCAAAACCATTACGCAGTAAGGCAAATGGTATTATCAATATCATGGGTTACATCGGTGGCGCTTTCGCCACTGTCGTTGGTTTAGTATTCGTTTTAAGTGAATATTTAGGAACTGCGGTCGCTAAAGAGACTAATGCTGATAAAGGATGGGTTGCAGGTTTATACAAACCACACACCTGGGCTTATAACAACATTTGGGCGGTTATGGGGCCATTCCTTGTTGCTTCTGTTTTAATGCTCGTTAGTGCAGTTGTCTTATTCATCCTTGTTAAGGAAAACAAGATTAGAGATGAAATGAAAGATGAATTAGCAAGAGGCGAAGCCGTTAGTGAAACCGCTGACAAAGTTGATGATGATAAGCCATTAAGCAAGGCTAATAAGATTATGTTATTCCTTATCTTAGGCGCTGAGTTCTTCTGGTTTATGGCGGATAATGGTATCTCCACCTTCCTTAATAACTATGTTATTTATGGTACTCATTCCGAAAGTACAAGCACGATGATCTTAACCATCTTAGGTGGTGTCGGTAGTGTCGTTGGTTTTGCAGTCGGTGGTATCATCGCTAGCAAGATTGGTCGTAAGTGGACATTATTCGGTGGTTTAGCGTTAACCTTAGGCAGCTATTTCATCTGGGCTTTATTAACATTCACCGCTGGTTTACCACATGGTTCAATTCCAGTTTGGTTATATATCATTTGGTTAATTAAAGGCTTTGGTATGTCCTTAGTACACGTTAACTCCTTCCCAATGGTTGTTGAATTATGTAACAGTAAGAAGATTGGTAGATTCACTGGTTACTACTACGCCGCGAGTATGGCCGCGCAAACAATCACCCCAATTGCTTTAGGCTCATTGTTATTCATTGATGGCTTTGACTGGAGATTCTTACCAGTGTATGCTGGTGTCTGTATTGTTATCTCCTTAGTGGTTTTCTTCTTTGTGAAGAACGTTAAAACCACAAAGACAACATTCACAAAAGGTTTAGAAGCTTTAGGAGAAGCTGAAGATTAATAAAATATGAAACCATTATGTATCGCGCATCGTGGTAAGCACGATAAATACTTTGAAAATACACTAAACGCCTTTAAAGAAGCGGGAAAAGGTGAATTCTTTGGTATCGAAACTGATATTCATTTAACCAAAGACAACTATTGGGTTGTCCACCATGACCCAGACTTCTTAAGCAATGGGCAAAAATACGTCATCGCAGACATGACAAAAGACGAAGTTATCAAGTTGCACTTAGATAACGAACAAGATGATAAAGAGGCTTATATTCCGCTTTTTGAAGATTATTTAAAGATTTGTAAAGAAAGTGGCAAACGCCCTATCATTGAATTCAAGCCTAAAAACCCAAAAGGCAAGTATCTAAAAAAGCTCGCTAAATATATCGATGAATATATGGGTTTAGAGAATGTTACATTCATTGCTTTCTACCCTTGGCCACGCATTAAGCTTAGAAATAAATGCCACAAAAGAGTGCATCTCCAACGTCTATTAGAAGAAGGTCACTACAAAATGCTCTATAAATGGGCGAAGTTCTTCAAAATGGATATCGATATTGAAGATAGATTATTAACACAAGATCTCGTTGATATCTTCCACAAAAAGAACCTTAAAGTTAATGTCTGGACAGTGGATGATGAGCAGATGCTTAGAAAATTAGAGGACATGGGTGTTGATTACATCACCACTAACGTCTTCCAACAAAAAGATTAATATTTAAGCAAGGCTGACTATGTCGGCCTTTTAATTTCAAATATTTGACTCGATTCTTTTGTAATATTTAACAAATTTTACAAAGTATTGTATTATCATTTTATCTAGAAACAAGAAAAGGGGATTACTATGAAAAAGATTTTATTATTTGGTTTAACCGCTTTATCGACATTCGCTTTAATGGGTTGCGATATGATCACTGGTTTATTTGAAAAATCATATAACTACAATGATTTCAAAGCCTTATTAGCTGATCGCAAATTATCTTGGAAAGTCACAAAAGGCAGTGCCGAAATCGATAAAGATGGCGAAAAATCAATCAGGAACTATACTTACAAAGATGGCGAATGGAAATACACTGAGAGCGTTCTTGGTGTTACCGATGTTGAATACACAGAATCATTAGATGTCGTTAGTGATGCTAAATCTTGCGAACTCGCCGCTGGTTTAGTGAAGAAAGATGTTAACGATTTATTTAAGTTCTACGCCAAAGGCGATGCTTATCGCATTACTGCAGAATACAAAACAGATGACGAACAAATCAAATTAGAATATAAGTATGGTGCCGATGGCTTAGTTACTTATAGATATACCAAAAACACAGATTTAAGTAGTGTTAAAACAACTGAAAAGAAAATTAACTATACCTATTCTGAATAAGATTTAAGTAGTTTAGTTAAATCTGCAATTGAATCAATTATAAAGGTTGGCTTACGGTCAGCCTTTTTCTATATTTACTTTGCAACCGATAGTAGCGAATATTCAAACTAGAATTGCTTGCAATAATCATATTTTTTGAGATAGATTAAAGGCAACACTTAGGAGGATTCACTATGGAAAATGAAACAATTATCGAAGAAGAAAATAATAGTGAGAATCAACCTAAGCAGGTAGAGAAAACCAAAAACGTCTTTTGTTATAAAAACTTTACGCTTACATTCTTAGGAGCCTTTGTTTCAAACTTAGGTAACACTCTTTATCTTTTCGCAGTAAGTTTCTATATTTTATCCTTAACCAATAACAACGCTTTTATCCAAGGTGCATATTTAGCCACAGGCGGTATTGTCTATGTCTTAGTCACCTTATTTGGTGGAGTTATTAGTGATAGATTCCATAAAGGCAAAATCATGTTTATGTGTGACTACGCTAAAGGCGGGATGCTTATTGCTTTTACTTTGCTACTGATGCTAGTTATTCAAGATCCTAGCGCTAAAGTCGTTGTTTTATTCATTATCGCGGTACTTGGTAATATCATTGCGGCCATCTTTTCACCAGCAGCGTCATCTTTATTACCACGTATTGTTCCAGAAAAGTCTTATCAACAAGCTCAATCATATAACTCATTAATGCAAAGTAGTCTCGGTGTATTAGGTGTCATACTTGCCGCTATTTTGTATAGTGTGTTAGATATTCATGTTCTCTTCTTTATCGTTGGTGGTTGTTATGTCTTAAGTGGCGTTTCTGAAATGTTTATTAAGTATGATTACCAAAAGAACGAAGATAAGTTAACTGTTAAACAAGTTTTTAAAGATATCGGTGATGGTATGAAATATATCGGCAAACTAAAGCCACTATTGTTTTTGATGCTTGGTATATTACTTCTCAATTTCTTTGTTTCACCATTGAGCGCGAACTTCTTACCATATTTCGTCGCTACTGATGTCGCATCACGCAATTATTTATTTAGTAACTTCTTAACACCAGAAATGTGGAGCTCAGTTATTCAAGTAGCATATGCTATCGGCATGATCATTATGGCGTTGATCTTGTCTAATAGACCACAAAAAGACCGCATCTATAAGGGCTTAAGCATTTCACTTATTATCTTCGCGGCTTTATATGTTGTTTTAACAACTATCTATGTGCTCTTTGTTAATAATCTAGCAGATATTAACGTCATGCTTATAGCATTTGTGCCAATCGGTATCACAATGGGTATGATGCTAATTACCATTAATATTCCAATCACGACAAAAATGTTAACGATTGTTGATAAAGATAAACTAGGAAAGGTGAACAGCGTCATAGACGTTGGCTCACAAGGATTAATACCACTTAGTAACTTCTTAGCCGGACTTGTAATATCTGGCTTAGGAGCAAGCTGGTTATGTATTATTTCAACAGCGGGATTATCGTTAATGACAATCTTCCTTGTTATCAACAAGCACGTTAAACAATTATGATTTAAGTAAATCCACTAAATCGGCGATTGAATCAATTATAAAGGTTGGCTTACGGTCAGCCTTTTTAAATTCTTCTAAAGTGGTTTCTCCACTTAAGACCGCGACCGTATCTACACCCGCGTTAAGACCAGCGACGATATCGGTATAGTAGCGGTCTCCCACCATCATGGTTTCTTCTTTAGTGACACCGAACTTTTCCATGACTTGATAAATCATTGTGGGTTCTGGTTTTCCTAGGAAAATAGGTGCTTTATCAGTGCACATCTCAATCCATTTGCAAAGTCCACCACAATCTGGGATATAGAATCCATCTTCGATTGGGCAGCGATAATCCATATTAGTGGCAATGAATTTGCTACCTTTTTGAATATATAAACATGCAGTCTTTAATTCGTCATAAACTAATTCGGTATCAAATGACGCTAAGACGACATCAGGTATTTCTTCTTGATAAGTTTCAATAAGTTGGAAATGTTTCTTTAATTCCTCTTTAAATGATTTCACGCCTAACACATAAAGGGTTTTAACTTGTTGATCTTTTAGATACTTAATTGTGGTATCAATGGATGAATAAAAATTATCTTCATTACAGTCGATACCCATTCTTTTGATTTTATCAACGTAGAACGCTAAGGAGTGGGAAGAATTGTTAGTCAAAAAAACAAACGATATTTCGTTTTGTTTAAAATATTCGAATGTTTCTTTTGCGCCTTTAAATAAACGCTCACCGAGATAGACGGTGCCGTCCATGTCAAGGCATATAAGCTTTTTCATTTATAAATCAACTATTTCTTAGCGATTTTGCCTTTATTAGCACCTTTGGAGTTGTGCTTTAAAATTGCACGACCAGTGTTTTCTGCTCTTTCTTTAGCATAGGCTTCACCTTCAGCTTTTGTGGCGAATGTCTTAATGACTTTGTCACTACCTGTGATGAAGAGTTGCCATTTGCCATCTTCTCTCTTGGAGAGGTGGTATGAAGCGTTAGCGCTTGGAGCGGCTTTCTTTGGTTCAGGCTTCTTTGGAGCTGGCTTTTTAGCTGGTTCAGCTTTCTTTGGAGCTGGTTTAGCAGCAGGCTTTTTAGCTGGTGCTGGTTTTTTAGGTGCTGGTTTGGCAGCTGGTTTTTTTGCTGGCATGATAATATTTCCCCTTATTTATATTTATTATAGAAATAAAGTCACAATATTGTCAAAAAAGTGTCAATCACAAGGGAAGACGACACCAATTTGTCTTCTAATCTCATCCATAAGTTCCATAACACCAACGGATGAATTTAAAGAGACTAGTTCATTAGGTTTTTCATTTTTGATATATTCTGCGACCACTCTAAACTGGGTTGCAAACTTCTTTTTCTTATCTCTGAAGACTTCTTTACCTTCTTTGGTTTTTAAGACAGCCTTACTTGCCATATGGAATAAAGGAACTTTAATAATGCCTTTTTCACCTTTGATGATACAGTGTTCGCCCACTAATGCATTGATCTGACTACTAACATGGGCTTTAAAACCATCATATTCAAATATTGAATCATTGAATAAATCAATACCGTTATATAGTTTGCCTTTCGCG
>JAEEGH010006192.1_pt1 | contig 29417 bp, 18 predicted proteins | sample 9134181 | NCBI WGS metagenome assembly JAEEGH01 (sample SAMN16246544, study PRJNA631951) | gut metagenome | biome: gut microbiome; feature: rumen; material: DP-attached | host: Bos | place: Iran: Karaj | collected 2018-10 | reverse complement strand
GGTAGCCTGCGACGCCACCTATACCTATCGGGAGATGGACGAAGCAACCAACCGCATTGCCAACGCCCTGCGTCAGCGTGGTGTAGAGCCTCGCAGCCGCGTCGCCTTGTTGCTGCCCAGAACGTCGAAAGTCATTTTATCTATCTTCGGTGTGATGAAGGCGGGATGTGCCTATATCCCTTGCGACCCCGAATATCCCACGGAGCGCATACAGCACATCCTCAGCGACAGCCATGCAGCATATATCATCACCACTGCCGACCGTCTGGGTGAGTTCTCGAATGCCATCGACGTAGAAAAACTGCTCGACAGTTCTCTCAACAGCGAACCTGTAGAAGCCGGCATCACTCCGCAGGATCTCTGTTACCTCATCTACACCAGCGGTTCTACGGGTAAGCCTAAGGGTGTGATGCTGCGCCACGAGAGTATCGTGAACTACCTCTATGGTGGTCATCCAGCAAACATTCATATCCATGCGTTGGCAGAGACGGTACACGCTTTCCTTTGTGTCACCACCCTGTCGTTCGACATGTCGATGAAGGAGTTTGGCGGTGCATTGTGCAACGGAAAGATGGCTGTCATTGCCAGTGAGGAAGAGACAACGAACGCTGCATTGCTAGCCGATCTGTTCCGTCGTACGGGAGCCGATGCCATCAATGCGACACCTTCGCGTATGCTGCAATATATGGAGTTGCCAGCCTTTGTTGAGGCTATCAGCCAGTGTAAAGTTATCATGTGTGGCGGTGAGAAATATGCCGACGGTCTGCTCGACAAACTGCGTGCTGCTGCCCCTGAGGCACGTATCTTCAATACCTATGGTCCGACGGAGATCACGGTCTCCTCTAACTGCAAGGAGTTGACGCACACTAACCGCATCAGCGTGGGCCGTCCGCTGCTCAACTACAAGGAGTTTGTCGTTGACAGCGATGCCAATGAACTGCCCGTAGGCGTGGTTGGCGAGTTGTATATCGGTGGTATCGGTGTGGCAACAGGTTATAATGACCTGCCAGAGATGACTGCCGAGCGTTTCATCAACTACAAGGGTGTCCGTATCTACAAGTCTGGTGACTATGCCCGTTGGACCGAAGAGGGTGATGTGGAGATTCTTGGTCGTACTGATAACCAGATCAAACTGCGTGGCCTGCGTATTGAACTGGGTGAGGTGGAAGCCGCCCTGGCTGCCGTCGAGGGTATCAAGAGCGTTGTAGTGAAGATTGGCAAGATCAAGAATATCGAGCATCTGTGTGCTTACTTCACTGCCGGCCATCCCATTGATATCGTGGAGCTGAAGGCCGAACTGGGTAAGACACTTACCAAATATATGGTTCCTACGGCTTATCTGCAGATGGAGAAGATGCCTATCACACCTAATGGTAAGACGGACGTCAAGGCCCTGCCGGAACCGCAACTGGCCATCAGTGGCGACTATGAGGCTCCAGCTAATGACACCGAGCGTGCCTTCTGCGACATCTTCGCCAATATCCTTCAAATGGAGAAGGTGGGTGCTACAGATAACTTCTTCGAGTTGGGGGGTACGTCGCTCGTTGTGACGCGTGTCATTATCGAGGCTGACAAGGCTGATTTGCATGTGTCGTATGGTGAGGTGTTTGCTAACCCAACACCACGCAAGTTGGCACAACTGATAACAGGAGAAGCTGTTGATTCAGGAAAGACTGGAGAAGTTGATCCTATTGCAGACTTCGATTATACCGCTATCAACAACCTCTTGCAGCGTAACACGCTTGGATTCTTCCGTGCAGGAGAGCACCAGCAGTTGGGCAACGTATTAATTACAGGTGCTACAGGCTATCTTGGCATTCACATCTTGCATGACCTTATCGGCAGCGATGCGCAAAACATCTACTGCATGGTTCGCGGCAAGACGAAGGAAGCCGCAGAAAGTCGTCTGCGTACCCTGTTGTTCTACTACTTCTCGAAATCTTTCAAGGAATTGTTTGGACAACGTCTGCACATCGTTCTTGGCGACGTAACACAGGATATCGATACCAACCTAAGGGTGGATACGGTATTCAACTGTGCAGCCGTAGTAAAGCACTTCTCTGAGGGTACAGAGATAGAAGACGTGAACATCGGTGGCGCTCAGCGCTGTGTAGACTTCTGTATCAAGACTGGAGCTAAACTCATCCATATCTCCACAGCCAGTACACGTGGTCTGTGGGCAGGCGAGATCAAGAATGATGTCTATACAGAACAGCGCCTATACATAGGACAATATCTGGGCAACCAGTACATCTACTCGAAATATATGGCTGAGCGACTCATCCTCGATGCCGTCGCCCTGCACGGACTGAGTGCGAAGATTATGCGTGTGGGAAATCTTGCTGCCCGCAGTACCGACGGCGAGTTCCAGGCCAACTTCTCGACCAACTCGTTCATGGGTCGCATCCGCGTCTATAACATGCTCGGATGCTGTCCGTATGCTATGCGCAACAAGCAGGTAGAATTCTCGCCCATCAACGAGGTAGCCCATGCCATCTGTCTGCTGGCCACAACACCTAAGGAGTGCACCGTGTTCCATCCTTACAACATCCACGGCCAGTTCCTTGGCGATGTGCTCTCTGGGCTGTCTTCCGTTACAGAAGGTATCCGTTTCGTTGAGCAGGAAGAGTTCCAGCAGGCTATGGACGAGGCAGGACAAGATCCACAGAAAGCCAAACAGATGGCTGCCCTATTGGCCTACAAGGACATGGCCCACGGCCAGAAGACTGCCGACGTAAAGCGCGATAACGACTACACCACGCAAGTGCTCTACCGTCTTGGTTTCTCATGGAGTCCTACCTCTTGGGACTATGTTGAGCGCATGCTTACCGCCATTGGTGGCTTCGGATTCTTTGAATAATAATACATTTAGGATATGAAAACTATCGCACCATTAACTAAAACGCAGTATGGTCTCTATGCAGAGTGTATAGCTCACCAAGGAGAGGTCTGTTATAACATACCTTATCTTTATACTTTGGACGGCAGTCTTGACGAAGAAAAGCTTTGCCGAGCCATCGAGACCGCAGTTGCAGCTCATACAACGCTGTTTACACGTATCGAACTGACTGAGCTGGGTGATCCTATGCAGGTCATTGATGATTCTGAGACATTCACACTAACAGTAGAAGACGTCTCTGATATTGAGGCAGCAAAGGCATCGTTTATACAGCCATTCGATTTGTATAAAGACAGGCTGTTCCGCATTCGCCTGCTTCATGATGCTGAGCATTACTATCTGCTACAGGACATCCACCATATCATCAGCGACGGTGCATCAAGAAAGGTGCTATTGGCCGATATAGAGAAAGCTTATCAAGGCGAGTTTTTAGCATCAGAGGCACTCACGCTGGCCGAAGTTGCCAAGGCTGAGGCTGAAGTACGAGAGACACTGCAGTTTGAGGAAGATAAGAAGTGGTATACTGAAAACTTCGACTGCAGCGACACCTATTCTCCTCTATTGCCTGATCTGGAGGGGGAAGAGCCTACAGAGGGACTACTGACTCGGACAATGACTGTGGGTATCGATGCTGTCGATGCATTCTGCAAGGAGAAAGGTATTTTTAAAAGCACATTCTTCACAGCTGCCTATGGCTTCCTGTTGGCGAAATACAACAACGAGCAGGAGGTGCTGTTCAATACCATTCACAATGGTCGCGCTGACAAGCGACTGGCAAACTCTGTGGCAATGCTCGTCAGAACACTGCCCGTATATGCGAAATTTGATGGCGAGACCCGTTTGCTCGAATTCCTGAAGGCCGGGCAGGAGCAGATGACGGGATGCCGTCAGCATGAGGCTTACGCTTATAGCGACGTCATCCAAGACTTAGGCTTACAGACGGCTACGTCGTTTGGCTGGCACGGACCGTTGTTCGACAGTCTGCAGTTTGACAACAAACCCATGACTGCCCAACGTTTGAACAATAACACCAGTGGTGTAGCTTTGTATGTAAAAGCCTATATCCGTGACGGGCATTACTGCGTGGAGGCTGAGTACAATGCCAGTGAGTATTCTGAGGAGCTGATCAACCAGTTCTTGGAGAGTTATGAGGCTGTAGTAAAGGGCTTCCTTACTCAGGAAAAGCTGAGTGATATCAGCATTATAACGTCTGCCCAGCAGGAAGTGCTCGACAGCTTTAACCAGACCGATGTCCCCTACGATGATACACAGACTATCGTCTCGCTGTTCCGTCGCCAGGCAAAGACCACGCCCGATAAGACAGCAGTTGTCTTTAAGAACAAGCGGTTCACATACGCAGAGGCAGATGAAATAAGCGACCGTATTGCAGGCTATATCGCATCGAAGGGACTCGGCTTGGAGGACATTGTCGCTGTCTTGATTCCACGTTGTGAGTGGATGGCTATCGCCTCGTTGGGAATCATAAAGGCTGGCTGTGCTTTCCAGCCACTCGATCCCAGCTATCCGAAGGAGCGACTGAACTTTATGATGCAGGATACCGGCACCCGACTGCTGATTGCCGACGAGGAACTGCGCCCCATTGTAGACGAATATCATGGTGACGTGATATTGACAAAAGATTTGATGCTGTTGCCGAAGACAGACGTGAAGCTTGTTGAACCAAAACCAGAGAGTCTATTTACGCTTATCTATACCTCGGGCTCAACGGGTGTACCCAAGGGCGGCATGTCGGAACACAGGAACTGGGTGGCTTTCTGCAACATGCATCAGCATTTATACAACATCACGGCTCAGAGCAAGGTGGCCGCGTATGCCAGTTATGGTTTCGATGCCTCGCCAATGGAAATATTCTCAGCACTCACCATTGGTGCTGAGTTGCATATTGTCCCCGAGGAATTGCGTCTCGACCTCATAGCCCTGAACGACTATTTCGAGCAGAACGGTATCACCCACGGATTTATGACTACACAGGTAGCATACCAGTTTGCTACCAGTATCGAGAACCACTCGCTGAAGGTGCTCATGACTGGTGGAGAAAAGCTGTCGACGCTGACACCACCGAAGACCTTCAGCCTGACAAATGGCTATGGCCCTTCGGAAACTATATGCTATGTCACTAACTTCTGGGTCAAGGAGCGGATGAAGAACATTCCTATTGGTACTGCCATGCAGAATTGTAAGCTCTACATCGTTGACCCACAAGGCCATCGTCTGCCCGTTGGTGCTGCCGGAGAACTATGGGTGGCTGGTCCACAGGTTACCCGTGGTTATCTGAACCGCCCGGAGAAGACGGCAGAGGTATATATACCGAATCCATTTACGACGGAAGCAAAGTATAACAGGATTTATCGTACAGGCGATATCGTGCGCTATCTGCCCGATGGCAACATCTCGTTTGTAGGACGTCGTGACGGACAGGTAAAGATTCGTGGCTTCCGTATCGAATTGAAGGAGGTGGAAGCGGTGATTCGTGAGTTCCCTGGTATTAAGGATGCTACGGTGCAAGCTTTCGACGAGCAAGGCGGTGGTAAGTTCATTGCAGCCTATGTGGTCAGCGATCAGCAGATTGATATTGAGGCCTTGAACAACTTTATCCTCGACCAAAAGCCGCCCTACATGGTTCCTGCCGTAACAATGCAAATTGACAAGATACCTCTGAATCAGAATCAGAAGGTGAACAAAAAGGCTCTTCCAAAGCCTGAGAAGAAGGCTGCCGTTGTGGAAGAATCCAATGTGCCGATGAACGTGTTGGAGGAGGAACTTCATGAAATGATTGCAGGCATCGTGAATACCACCGACTTTGGTGTTACAACTGTGCTGGGCTATGCCGGCCTGACCTCTATATCATCAATCAAGCTCGCCGTACAGGTCAACAAGCGCTATGGCGTGACATTGGATTCAAAAAGTCTGGTGAAAACAGGAACGCTGCAGAGTATCGAGAACGAGATATTGAAGGAGGCCCTACTCCTGCCCCTCCCTGTGAGGGAGGGGAATGGTCGTACTCAAGGGCAGGATCTATCTACTCCCCTCCCTCACAGGGAGGGGCAGGGGGTGGGTCTCTCCTACGCTCAGACGGGTGTCTATTTCGAGTGTCTGAAAAACCCGGAGACAACGCTCTATAACATTCCAACTAAGGTTGGTTTCCCCCAAGATACTGATAGTACGGCCATCGTCGGTGCTATCAAGGCTCTTGTGAAGGCTCATCCACAAATGACTGTACATTTCGGCAATGGCGAGGATGGTGTCATTCAGACCGTCGATTTGGAACAGGCTGTGGAGATTCCTGTGAAGCAGATGAGCGAGCAGGAGTTGGAGGCATATAAGCACGACTTCGTACGTCCCTTCGATCTCGCCACGGGTCCGCTTTATCGCTTTGAGATGGTGACTACCGAGAAGCAGACTTATCTGATGATGGATGTGCATCATATGATCTTCGATGGAGGTTCTGTTGATATCTTCCTCCAGCAGTTATGCAGTATCATGAATGGTGAGACTATCGAGGAAGAGGATCTCTCTTATGCCGGCTATGTATCTGCCGAGCTGGCTGCAGAAGGTGGAGCTGAGTATCTGGCTGCCAAAGACTTCTTTAAAGACCGTCTGGCTGTTGTCGAAGCTGCTACTGAGGTGCGTCCTGATTTGGCTAATCCTACCAAAGGCACCATCAGTAAAGCTATTTCTGCGCTCGATATCAAGACGATAGAAGCTTTCTGTCGCAACAATAATATCACGCCGGCTCACCTGATCCTGTCGGCAATCTACTATTCGCTGGCGCGCTTTGCCAACAGCGAACAGGTGTGCATCACAACAGTATCCAATGGCCGTTCCAACCTGCTGATTCGTAACACGGTGGGTATGTTTGTCAACACGTTGGCACTTGGTGCTACGATAGGTAAACAGACCGTCAAGGAATTCCTGCAGGAGGTAAGCGAAAACTTTGACAAGACATTGCGTCACGAGAATTATCCGTTTGCTCAGATTGCTGCTGACTATGGCCTGACGGCTGAGATCCAGTTCGTCTATCAGCTCGGTGTCATCAGCCAATACGTCTGCAAGGGAACTCCATTGGAATTAGAGGGCTTGGAACTGAAAGTGCCCAAGTTCCCCATCACCTTCTTCATTCGTGATATCGATGGACAGGCAAGTGTCTGTGTGGAGTACGATAATGGTAAGTATTCTGCCCATCTGATACAGAGCCTAGCAGATGCTGTGAAGGTGACAGTAGAGCGAATGATCGCCAAACCCGATGCCGCTCTGACAAGTATCAGCATCGTGAGCGACGAGGAGGCTCAGCGTATTATCAAGATAGGTACGGGCAAGGAGATTGACGTTGACTTGAGCAAGACTTTTGCAAACCTCTTCACAGAGCAGGCAAAGCGCACACCCGATGCTCCTGCTGTGGTGGATAGGGACAGCCAACTAACCTATGGCGAGATGGACTGCTACTCGAATGCGCTGGCCCGTCAACTTATTGAGTTTGGCGTACAACCCAACGACTTCGTGTGTGTGATGCTCGACCGCTTCAAGGAATTCCCATTGGCAGTACTGTCTATCCATAAGGCCGGTGCTGCCTATACGCCACTGGACTTCGAATATCCTAATGAGCGACTGAGCTACATGTTGGAGAATTCTGAGTCGAAGGTGCTCATCACTTCGCATGATGTACTGGAGGCTAAGATGGCCGAAGGCGACTTCAGCACAGCTGCCGCCAAGACCTTCTTTATCGATGACTTCATGGCTGATGTGCCAAAGGCAGAGCCGATAGACTTGTCTAATCCCGATGGCCTCGCCTACATGATTTACACATCCGGCTCAACAGGCAAGCCCAAGGGTGCCATGCTCCATCAGGCTGGTCTTCGCAACTTCATTGCTGTGGTGATAGACATGGAGAAGTTGACTGCTGCCGACCGTATCAGCGGCCACCGCTCGTTCTCGTTCGATGCGCATATCGAGGATATGTATCCCGTATTGACGCTTGGTGGCTCGTTCCACATTATGCCGACTGAGATTCGTAAAGATCTCGCTCAAATTCGCCAGTTCCTGATAGACCATCAGTGTACGGGTGGTGGCTACTCGACAGCGATGACCTGTCTGCTGCTCAATGCCTTCGACGACCTGCCCATCCGATTCACGACGGGTGGCGGTGAGAAGATGGATGGCGTGTTCAGTGACCACATTGAGATTATCAATGTATATGGTCCTACGGAGTGTACGGACGACACCTCTTATTATAGCATCCCCCCAGGACGTCGTGTAGAGAACATTCCTATCGGCCAGAGTGTGGCCAACAACTGGAACTTCATCGTTGACACCGCAGGCAACCTCGTACCGCAGGGTGTGGCTGGTGAACTCTGTTTCGCCGGTATTCAGGTGGGCCGTGGCTATTGGCGCTTGCCAGAACGTACTGCCAAGTCATTTGTCGAGTGTCCGTTTGTGAAGGAAGACCGTTGGGGCCGTCCTGTCCGTATGTACCACACTGGTGACCTCTGTCGTTGGAACGAGGATGGGCAGATTGAATATATGGGACGTATCGACACTCAGGTGAAGCTTCGTGGTTTCCGTATCGAGTTAGGTGAGATTGAGAGCAAGGTCTTGAACTTGGAAGGCATCCGTCAGGCTGCTGCCGAGGTGCGCAAGGTTCAGGGCAACGAACACCTCGTACTCTATTATACTGTCGTCAATGGTTCTGCCATTGGTGATGATGACATCCTCGCAGCACTCAAGGCTTCTTCTTTGGCTGAATACATGGTGCCTGATGTCTATATGAAGATGGATGTGATGCCGATGACGCCAAACGGTAAAATTAACCGCAAAGCACTGCCTGCTCCAGAACTGCAGCGCACCACTGAATATGAAGCACCTAAGGGTGAGATGGAGGAGCTCTTCTGCACCATCTTCTCTGATATCCTTAAGATAAAGGAGGTGGGCGCTACCGATAACTTCTTCGAAATTGGCGGTACGAGTATCAATGCCATCAAGGTCATTGTGGAGGCCAGCAAACATGGTGTGCAGATCGTTTTCAACGACCTGTTCACCCAGAAGACACCACGAGCTCTCGCATCGATGGTGGCCTCCCCAAGCCCCTCCGAAGGAGGGGATGTTGAATTACACAATTCAATAGATTCCTCTGCCTCTTCAAGTAACCAGACAACCCCTCCTTCGGAGGGGCTTGGGGAGGCTCTCAATGCTCTTCTTAGCAGCAACACCCTTGCTGCCTTCCGTGAAGGTAAGCGTCAGCCAATCGGTGATGTGCTTTTGACAGGTGCTACAGGTTATCTTGGCATTCATATCCTCAATGAGTTGCTGACCAATTATCACGGCAAGATTCTCTGTCCTGTCCGTGCTAAAGGCAACGACGAGGCTTTGAGTCGCATTAAGACGTTGTACTTCTACTACTTCGGACGAACCCCAGCTTTCAGCCATTTCGACGAGCGTGTCACCGCATTCGCAGCAGAAGTTACTGAGCCCAATGCCTTCGACAACCTGAATGAAATGCTTACTGTTGTGAACTGTGTGGCCAATGTAAAGCACTTCTCTGCTGGTAACGACATCGAGATGGTGAACATCGAGTCGGTGCGTCACCTCGTGGCCTTCTGTCTGCGCACAGGTTCTCGCCTCATCCATATCTCTACGAACAGCATTGCAGGCCTCAGCATTGACGGCAAGCCAGGTCCTGAGGCAAAACTGACGGAGCAACTTCTCTGGCTCGGACAAGATATCAACGACAACAAATACGTCTATTCGAAATTCAAGGCCGAGGAACTGGTGCTCGATGCCGTAGCCCATCACGGACTGAACGCCAAGATCATGCGTGTAGGTAATCTGTCTGCCCGTCAGAAGGACGGTGAGTTCCAGATCAACTTCAACACAAATAACTTCCTCGCCCTGCTGCGTGCGTATGTTGTCATCGGCATGGTGCCTTACGATGCGCTTGACCGCCGCTTTGAGTTCTCGCCCATTGACGAGGTGGCCAGCGCTATCATGCAGTTGGCTCAGACACCGAAGGAATGCGTGGTGTTCCATCCTTCTAACACCCACCGTCAGTTCCTCTCCGACATTCTCACAGGCTTTGCCGAAGCAGGCATTACGCTGAAGCGTGTGGAGAACGAAGAGTTCCAGAAAGCACTCGGACGGATGATGGATAATCCTGATCTTGTCACACTCCTGCGCCCGCTGATGGCTTATAAGATGAGCGGTTCTCGACAGGTTCGTTTCATAGAATCGACCAACGACTACACCACTCAAGTGCTCTACCGTCTTGGCTTCCAATGGCCGACGACTGCAGCCGACTATGTCCATCGCTTTGTTGACACCATTGTAGGTTTCGGGTTCTTTAATGTATGAATTGTGAATTATGAAAAAAGAAATATCATTTAATACTGAGTTCTGGCGCTTCCTTTGGTCATCCATCCTGATAGCTCTCTCGGCGTGCCTTGGAAACGTGGTGGACTCCATCATCGTTGGAAATTTGATTGGTGAGGACGGCGTCAGTGCCATCAACCTCTCGAAGCCTGTCACCCAGTTCATGTTCACCATCAGCATGCTGCTCTCTACAGGAGCAGGCATGCTTGTGGGCATGGAATTGGGCAAGAAGGACTACCAGCGCGCTTCCTATATTTTTACCCTTTCTTCCATCGGCTGTCTGGCCTTCGGCTTGTTACAGACGGTGACGGGTTTGTTCTTCACTGATGAACTCACTCAGTGGCTTTGCACCAACGAGCAACTCTTCGGTGCGACGCGCGACTATCTCTATCCGCTGATGCTCGGTGCTCCGGCCTACATGATGGCATGGGCGCTGGCTACCATGGTTGGCGTTGATGGCAGTCCGCGCCTAGTGTCAATCGCCATCCTCATCGACAATGTTGTCAACCTCAGTTGTGACATCATCTTTATCCAGTGGTTCGGATGGGGTATCGAAGGCTCCTCTACGGCCACCGTCATCGGTCATATCGTAGGCATCGCATTGATGTGCTGGCATTTCCGCTATCCCGACCATCATTTGGGAATTATCCTTGGAGGCAGAAAGGCAAACTCTACACTCAGGCAAATGGTGTCGCAGGGTGCCCCTCTGGCACTGGCCTCTATCAGTTTGACTGCGCTCCTCTACTGTGCCAACAGTATAGTACTTTCCACTATGGGTCGAGTCGGCATCTTTGCCTTCTCTGTCTGTATGAATATCCTTTATATCTACAACCTCTTCCTATCCGGCACCTGTCGCACTGTCCAGTCGCTTGGCTCTATACAGGTGGGCAAGGGCGATAACGAGAAGTTCCGTCTGGTCATCAGCAAGTCGTTTCGTTTCATCACCATTGCCATGCTGATAACCTGTGCCTTCATCTGGATTGCCCCTGAAGCCATCACGAAGTTCTTTGGTGCAGATGAAGATGAGCTTATAGCCGAAGGCGTTCGTGCCCTGCGCATCTTTGCGCTGAGCTTCATTCCCTTCTGCTATATCTATACCATCATGGTTGTCTACAAGCTATACGGCTATCATAAGATAGCACTGTTCATCTCCCTGGCCCTTTCGCTGACAGTGATTCCCGTATTGTGGATAGTGTCCCATGCAGCCCCCGACTATCTTTGGTACAGTTATCTCATTGCATACGCCATAGAAGCCATAGCCATCGTGGTGCTCCACAAAGTGACGCATGTCCGCTTTGAACTCAAGCCCTCAGACAGTTCCAGCAAATAGTCAATAAAGGATGATATATCTCAATGAGGATATTGAGACACTTGATGTAAGAACAGCTCTCGCTGCTGTGAGCGAGCAGCGTCGGCAAAAAGTGCTACAATATAGGCAGATACATGACCAAAGGCAATCTTTGGCAGTGTATCTGCTTCTTTGTGAAGCTTTGGAAAAGGAATATGGTATTATCGAACAGCCAGAATTCTCTTATGGTGCGCACGGAAAGCCCTTTCTTGCCAATCACCCAGATATCCACTTTTGGCGCATTTATGGGCAAAATAAGTAACACAAACGTGAGTTCGACGAATTCAGAAGAGCGTTAATTGGTTGTCAATTGCCCTCTCACATGCTATGCATGGTTTCTTTGGAAAGAAGCTTCAGGCAACGATAGCCGGAATTATTCCTAATAATCAACCAATTATTTACTATAATATTTTCGTCGAACTCACGTTAAATAGGATAATTTTTAGGTTTGTCTGCCTACTCGAATTCGAAGATGCTGATGAAGCCTGTCAGTTTGAAGACGTTCATGATGTCGTCGTTCACGCCACGCATGATGACCTGGCTGCCACTGGCTTTTGCACCCTTCAGGATGCTGAGCAGAATACGCAGTCCGCTGGAAGCGATATACTCCAGTCCGTTGCAGTCGATGATTACTTCCTTGCCGTCCGACTTATAGAGTGGCTTCAGTATTTCTTCTGCCTCCATAGCGGCAGCAGTATCCATTTCTCCTTCTAAAGTGGCAACAAACTTGCCGTCGATTTCTTCAATCTTTGTGTTCATAGTGATATGCGTTTTTTGAATTTATTCGGTTCGTAATTGTTTAATGAGTGTCAGGATGTTCTTTCCGCTTTCATGCCTTTCGTAGTTGATAGAGTCCATGAGTTCGCGCAGGAGCAAGATGCCGAGGCCGCCTATCTGACGGTCTTCGGCAGAGAGTGTGGTGTCAGTCTTCTCCTTCATCGTGGGGTCGAAGGGCACGCCGGAATCAATAATCACCGCCTTGAACTTATTTCCGTCCGACATCATCTTTACTTCAATGATGCCATCGGTATCGGCGGGATAGGCATAGTCTATCACGTTCACCACCGCCTCCTCGACAGCCAGTCGTAACTTCTGGGCAAGCGGCTTCTCGATGTTCATCTTGTCGAGCACCGTTTTCAAGAAACTGCTCAGCTTCGCCACCTCGCGTACATCGTTCTTCAACGTAAGTGTTTCCGTCAGGATGCTGTCGAACTGCTTAGGCGTATAGCGGATGGCGAGCATGGTGAGGTCGTCGCTCTGTTCTGCACCTTTTGTGAACTGGCTCACCTCTTTGCTCATCGTTTCCAGCACCTGCTTGGGCGACAGATTACGCTCCAGACAGGTGCCCAACACGTTCTCTACCCGCTGTAGCCTGAACAGTTCCAGTTCCTTGTTTCGTGCTTCGGTCAGTCCGTCGGTATAAAGGAAAATGGTGCTACCTGGTGTGATGTTGGTTTCCTGCACGCCAAACTTCATGTTTTCAAGCACACCGACAGGGAGATGGGCAATGCAGTTGAGTGTGGAGAGAGCGGAGTTGAGAGTGATGGGGGCATCGTGTCCGGCATCGCAGTAGCGCAGGTTGCCAGTGGGCAGGTCGAGCACGCCAATGAAGAGTGTGACAAACATGTTCGACTCGTTTCCGCGACAGGTAGCCTCATTGATGGCTTGCATCACTCGGGCTGGATTGTTCTCATGAGCTGAGAAAGCGCGGAACAGCGATTGTACAACACCCATCAGCATGGCCGAGGCCACACCCTTTCCGCTCACATCGCCGATGCAGAAGATTAACTTCTCGTCGCGTAGATAGTAATCGAACAGGTCGCCGCCCACCTCACGGGCAGGCACCAGCGAACCATCAACTTCCACATCGTCCTCAATCAGACATTGCACGGGCAGCATGTTCTGCTGAATCTTGTTAGCAACGCGCAGTTCGCCGTCGATGCGCTTTTTCTCCATCTCTGTCTTCTGTATGTGCTTCTCGTTGCGAGCCACACGGTTAATGATGCCCACCAGCACAAGGAAAGCTCCTGCCATCAACAACAGGATGGCCAACCGCATCTCAATCAGTTCGCCAAAGACCTCCTCGTCGTAGCAGACCACCGCCACCTGCCATTTGTGGTCGTTGTCCATCTCCGAGATGAAGATCTCTCCATCTTTGCCGTTTTCCGGATTCTTGAACTCAATAATCCAGCATTGCCGCTTCTCACTCTTCCGCTTCACCACTGAGCTGTCGTTGATGAGGCTAATGACGTAGTCGGTCGTAGCCTGGCTGACGAAGTTGTTGCTTGGCCCAGCCACTTGTTTACCCATCTTGTCGAGCACCATAACGAACGAGGAGGGGAAGAGGCGTCGGGCGTTGAGTGTATCGCCCAGCCGTTCGGTGTCGATATCCATATAGAGCACAGCGACAGGTTCCTCTTCTTTGTCGTGGATGGGCAGACAGTAGGTAATCAAGTTCTTGTTGGTGGCAAGCGTGTCATAATAGCGACCGCTCCAGTAGGAAGACTCGCTCTCCAGGACCCACCTGAAGGTGTTCGACTCTGTGTAGTCGTGCCCCGATGAAGCAATGTCTGTAGTTATAATCTCTCCGTCTTTCCAATAGGAGTAGGGCTCAAACAGCCGTCCTTTCTGCGGATAGTAGTCGGGCACGAATGCGATGCCACCTCCGGCAAACATCTTACTGTATTTCACCAGCCACTCGGTGGAACTGAACATAGAGTCTGGATAGGCCAGGTCTTTCGTGATGTCGCGGAGATGGCTGAGGAGTGCGCTCTCCACCGTAGTCCGAGTACTGCTGGCAATCACGGCTTTCAGCATCAGTTCCATCTCAGCCTGTTTTTCCAGTTCATCCTCCAAGCGGTCGTGTGCTAGAAAATACTGTACACCGGAAACCATCTCCAGCAGCAACACGGCTGTGATGATGAGCAATAGGTTCGACCTGAGATGTCGCGATGTCAGTAGATTCTTGATACGATTGGACATGTGGACAATGATATTTGGTAAATACAGATTCACGCAGATTTTCAGTTCATATTGCAAAGATAAAAAAAATCTACTGAACAATATCATCTTATTATTATTTTTTGTGAAAACTCTTATTTCAATGTAAAGAACACGTAAATGCATCGAACGGCTTGTTAAATGCATCGAACGGCTTGTTAAATGCATCGAACGGCTTGTTAGATGCATCGAGCGTTCATGTTAAACGCAAAGAGCGTCTATACTAAACGCATCGAGCGAACAGCATCAACCTTCTGTGTGGCTACAGCTATTGCGCGTCACGAAGTGTTTTTAAAAGATGATGTAAAGTTTTTTATCCAAACAGGGGCGCGTTTCGGAAATAATATATACTTTTGTAACCAAATACTAAAACCTTTATTTACTGTCATTACAATTAACCTATGATTATCATGATTCTTCAGCTCCTCATCGTGTTAGGAGCATTGTGGGTGGGTTCACGCTACGGTTCGCTCGCCCTGGGTGCTATATCGGGTATTGGTCTGGCACTGCTCGTGTTCGGATTCGGCTTAAAGCCAGGCACTCCCCCTACCGACGTTATCTACATCATCATTGCCGCCGTGACGTGCGCAGGCATCATGCAGGCATCGGGCGGCATGGACTGGCTGATACAGATGGCGGAGAAGTTGCTGCGCAAGCATCCAGACCGCATCACCTTCCTGGCTCCGCTGTGCACGTTCTTCCTGACGGTGCTGGTGGGTACGGGTCATGTGGTATATACGCTGATGCCCATCATCTGCGACATTGCACTCAAGAAAGGCATACGCCCGGAGCGCCCCTGCGGTGTGGCTTCCATCGCCTCGCAGGTGGGCATCACCTGTTCGCCCATCGCTGCCGCCGTGGTGGCTTTTGTCAGTATCTCTAACACCAACGGATTCGATGTCACCATCCCGCAGGTGCTCATGATATCGCTCCCCGCATGTCTCTGCGGACTGATGGCTGCCGCTGCCGCCAGCTACCACCGCGGACTGGACCTCGACAAGGATCCGGTGTTTCAGCAGAAGCTGAAGGACCCTGCACAATATGAATATATCTATGGATCGAACGCCACCACTCTGGACAAGGACATTCCGAAGGAGGCAAAACGTGCGGTGTTCATCTTTCTGGGAGCGCTCGCAGTCATCGTGTTCTTCGCCATTTTCCAGGATGCACTGCCTTCGTACAAGACGCTGCGTGCTGTGCAGGATGCCAATGCCCTCTATATTAATGAAGACTTGGCCGTCTCGGGCGACCAGCTGGTGAAGGCCAACGTTTTCCTGAAGGGTACCACCGAATGGTATAACAAGACCCTGCCCATGAACATTGTCATACAGATTGTGATGATCTCGGCTGCTGCGCTGATGATCATCTGCTGCAAGGCAGCGCCGAAAAAGGCTGTTGCCGGTCCGGTGTGGCAGTCGGGTATGGTGGCTGTTGTTGCCATCTACGGCATTGCGTGGCTGGCCGACACATATTTCTCTAACTATATGGGTGAGATGAAGGTGATGCTGGCGGGCATCGTGGCGCAGTATCCCTGGAGCATTGCCCTGGTGTTCTTCATGGTGTCGGTACTGATCAACTCGCAGGGCGCCGTAGTGGTGGCCATGCTGCCACTGGCTTATCAACTGGGCATTGAAGGTCCGGTGCTGCTGGGTGTGCTACCCTCTGTCTATGGCTACTTCTTCATTCCGAACTATCCTTCAGACATTGCTACGGTGAACTTCGACCGCTCGGGCACCACGGTGATAGGCAAGTACCTGCTGAACCACTCGTTCATGATGCCTGGTCTGGTGTGTATATCCATATCGACCATCGTGGCCTATATCCTTGCAATGATTATCTACTAAGGAAGATTCTACTCGAAGTAAAGGGTGAGCACAATCATCTTGGTGCGGGCTGACGACACGCTCTGAGCATAGACTCGTTTGTTGACATCAGTAAGTGCCGAGACGTGTCCTTCATCGAGTGTGTTTATCAACCCGTAGGAGAACTTCAGCTCAGGAATGAGCTTAAAGAAAGGCAGATAGAAATCACAGCCCAGTCCCACCTCGAGCATCATGTCGAAGCGTTTCAACTGTATATAGTCCTGATCCTTGCCTGACAGGTTGATCATGGGATTGATACCTGCTATGAGGTAAGGGCGGTGGTTGTTGAACCGCTGGGATGAGAACTTCAGGCTCAAGGGCATCGAGATATAGGTGTTTTTCATGTTCTGCGTCTCTTCTATCAGCTTGCCCGACTCGGTGTGAGCCAGCAGGTTGCGGAACACGAGGTGCTTCGTGCCGAAGTGCATCGTTGGCGTGAAGCGCAAGGCAAAATGCTGTCCCAGACGCAAATCGGCCAGCACACCCACACTGAAACCGGGGTTCCAGTTGTCGGCATCGCACAGCACCAAGGCAGGCACCTCGCCTCCCTCGGGCAACTTTATCACCTGCGGGCCCACATTTGTAAACTCTACGTCCTGCATGTTCATGCCGATGGAAATGCCAAAGTGCAAGGGGCGCAAGTCAATGTACGGCTTGTTCTGCACCTTGCGCTGCTGTCCCACTATGGGAAGCACAGTCACCATCAGAAAGAAAAAGGCTAAAATACGTCTCATTACTGTTATCTATAACGTGAAAAAACGCGGGATATTATGCTGTATTTTATTTCGACACCGTATAAATTGCAAAAATAAATACCAAAATGTTAGTACGTAATGAGAAAAGTTGCTATCTTTGCATCATCAAAATTAAGTATTAACTAAACAAATATTATTTTAATTGAATTATGGCATACGTAATTGGTGATGACTGCATCGCATGTGGAACATGTGCAGGTGAGTGCCCCGTTGAGGCAATTTCTGAAGGTGAAAAGTACGTAATCGACGCTGATGCTTGCACAGAGTGCGGCACATGCGCTAGTGTTTGCCCCTCAGAGGCCATTAGCTTAGGCTAATCTAAAGTTAGCTTCATAAACCAACAAACGAGGAGGTGCTTCTTTTGAAGCACCTCCTCGCCTTTTATTATCAGAATCGTCATTTAGGCTATATCACAACATAATATAAGCAACATCACAATATGATTTAGGTTATATCACAACATGATATAGCCTAAATCATGCTATGATACTACCTAAACCGCATAATGATATAGCCTAAAAAGTCTTTTAGTCCTGTAGTCCGCTGCAAGAAAAACAACCGAACTATCATAATGAACAGAAAAACAAGTCTTCAAAACATCTGTTTCATCTGTTTCCATCTGCAACTCTCTAAAAATCAACCAATTTCAAAGGTGCAGATGCGAAGCAGATAAAAAGATCTGTTTCCATCTGCTCCGCGTGTAAACAGTTAGGACACAGGTAATTGCAGATGGAAACAGATAAAACAGATGTTTTGCAAACTATCTTCTTTGTTATATCTTCACCCGATTACAGAGCGAGGATCTGCTTAGCAGTTTCATTCTCGGGATCGACATCAATCACCTTCTGAGCGAACTCCTTAGACTTGGCCACGTCGTCCTTGATCTTCAGATAATAGACCATGAGGAAGTTGCATCCCTCTTTCAGACGGGCAATATCAGACTTGTCCTTCTCAGACTTGGCAGAGATGATGTTCACCAGCTCCTCATAGAAAGGCTGAGCCAGTCCCTGTGTGGCCTCGGGATCCATCATGGTGCCTACACGTCCGCGCCAGAACAGCGAGTACTCCAGCGCATCGGCATTCTTCACAGCCAGATCAGCATAAATCTCATCGGCATTCTTCAGTTTCTCCAGCTTGGCATCGCCTTCCAGTTTGTCGGCATACTGCACGTAGAGACGGCCCAGGTCGGCATAGTCGGTGAGCGAAGCCTTCGACACATCCTTCAAATACTGATCGTAGTACTTCAAGGCATTGTCATAGTCGTCTATACCCTTATAGGCATCAGCCAGCTGCTTCACCACACCTGCACGCTTGTCATTGGAGTCGAACTCCTGCTCAAGGGCGGTCTTATAGGCTGCGATGGCCTCGTCGTGCTTCTTAGCACCATTGAGGGCATTGCCATAGTAAGAATAGTCGAAGTAGGTGAACTTGGCAGAGTCGCTCTGATGGAACAGACGATCAGCATAGACAAGAGCCTGATCGTAGTTCTTCAGGTCGGTATTAGTGAAGAAGGCCAGACGGTTGAAGCCTGCATCGCGAGGCGAATTCTTCAGGGCAAACTCAGCCACCTCAAGGCTGGGCTGATGCTTACCCGTGAGGTAGTAGGCCATGGCGAAGCTGCGCAAGTCGCGCTCTTCCATCTTAGCGAGGTCGGCTTTCTTGAATGCAGCGATAGCATCGTCGAACTCATTAGCCATGTAGAGAATGCGGCCCTTGAGGGCATCGACGGGAAGGTCGGGACGCTGTGCACGGAGGTCTTCGAGCTTTGCAGCAGCTCCGGCAGGGCTCACCTTACGATAGACGCTGGCATACTTGTAGTAGGCCTCGGGGTTCTTCGGGTCGAAGTAGATGGCCTGGTCGTAGTAGCGGGCTGCGCCACCACCATCGTCTGACAGAGCGGTAATGTCACCCAGCAGGATGTAGGCGGGACCGTAGTTCATCTTCGAGGCCAGCTCGGCATAGACACGGGCATTGGCGGTGTCCTTAGCCTCATAGTAGGCACGTCCGATGCCCACCACCACAGCGGCATCTTTCTTGTTTTTCTTGTAGATGCCCTTAATTTGCTTCTCGGCATCGGGGGCATTACTCTGGATGATGGCCTTCACAGCCTCCACAGGCGATTCTTCCTGTGCTGCAACAGGAGCGCTGAAGCTGAGCGTCAGGGCTCCGAGGAATAGATATTTCAATGTTTTCATAACCGTAAATATTTTTCTTTGGAAATCATTAATTATTTCGAGGTACGATGTACGAGATTAGACGATATATGATATGAAACGAATATTCTGATTGAATGTTGTGCGGAATGGTTCCGAATATTATCTGAAGTTATGATGATACAACTACAGAAAAGTCAATGCTATTTAACAATATTTACCTGTCGCACATTGAGGTTGGCGGTCACAGGCAGCAATGCTGCACGGAAAATGACGGTCTGACCCTGTGGCAGACGGCAGAAATTGGCAAAGCGTGTCGGAGCTCCGGTGCGTGGCTCGTTGACCAGTGCATAGATGGTACGCACAAGGGGGTAGTTGCCGTTGTAGAGGTAGCCTTGATAAGGCTGATAGGCATTGTGCACGTTGGCAGAATCGAGCCTTGACACATACATAACCTGTATGTTGCGACGGAAAGTGACGTTGGTACTGTCGCGCTTGTCGTTGAGCCAGTTTGAACCGATGATGCCAATGGCATTAGGGGTGTGCTCCACGTAATCGACCACCTCGCTGCTCTTCAGCACGGCACCGATGTTGGAATGGCTGCTGATCTGTTCGCCATCCAGAATGGAATCGACACAGAAGCGGACGGTGCTGGACAGTGGATTATCAAACACCACATCAATGTCGCCCATCTTCGAGCCAGGATAGATGTCGCTCCACTTGGTGACTTCGCCACGCAGTATGCGCTTGAAGTCCTTGATGGTGATGCAGGAATCGGGATTCTGCTGATTGGTGATGAGGGCCAGCCCATCGTAAGCAATGGCCATCTCACGGGGGATGAACGAGCGGTCTTGCAAGTTCTTGCGTTCCTTATCGGTCAAGCGGCGCGTAGTGAATGCCAGCCAAGTCTCGTTCTTCATGAGCATCTCAACTGCATCCTGTTCGCTCATGTAACGCGCCCGAAGCGTGTCCTTCTTGGGCAGGTTGCGATTGAACACATTGATAAAGACTTCGAGCTCTTCGTCAAGGATGGGATGGAAGCTCTCGTCGGCAGCAAAGAATGATGCTGCGGCCTCATAATCGTAGTTAACGGTTTTAGGCTTGTTCCCGCAAGAAGCGAGAAACAAGCCTAAAGAGAGTGTTAATCCAACTATGATGTTGAATTGAGTTCTATTCATACTTTGAGATTACTGTAGTCTGAAGGTTACAGGCACGGTGTACTTCACACGTACAGCCGAACCGTTCTGCTTACCTGGAATCCACTTCGGCATCTTCTTCAGCACGCGTACAGCTTCCTTGTCAAGTGAGGGGTCGATGGAACGAGCCACCTGCACGTCGGTCACAGAACCGTCGCGCTCTAAGACGAAGGTACATACTACACGACCCTGAATGCCGTTCTCCTCTGCAATGGCGGGATACTTGATGTTATCGCTGATCCACTTCAGCAGGGCAGCCTGGCCACCGGGGAATTCAGGCATCTGCTCCACGACGTCGAACACCTTGGTCTCTTCTTCCTTCGGCTTCTCATCGGCAATGACTTCCTTAGCCTTCAGCACCTCACCTGCCTCTTCATCGTTACCCTTCACATCGAAGGTACCGATAGCGGTGTTGGTCTTGGCCAGATCGTCCTGCGACTTGATTTCGTCCTCAGGCTTCACCTCGTCGTCTTTCTTAATCTCAGGAGCAGTGAACTTCACAGAGCTCTTCACCTTTTCAACAACTTTCTGCTCTAATTCAACCTTAACAGGTTCTTTACGCTCAACCTTAGCTTCCTTCTTCTGAGCCAGCTTCGACAGTTCCACATCGGTCTCAATAGCCACATCTTGTTTCATGGCGTTCTCAACAACGCCCTTAATGGCTACAATCAATGCGATGGCAATGCCGATGGCCAGCATCATCAGTATAGAGTAAACGTTTCGCTTGCCTGTCTCTTTACGCAGTTGATAAGCGCCATAGGACTGATTCTTGCTTTCAAATACAAGATCAACCCATCCGTCATTTATAAGATCTATTTTTGACATAGTTCTATACCTTTCTATTATTTGTCAATCGAGAACTTAATGCCTTTGAGTGTGAGCAACTTCTCGTCGTCCTCATTGACCTTATCGATGACATACTTACCAATACTGCAAATCAACATTTCGTCAAGAGCTTGAACCATGTTGTTATAGGTTGACACATCCATGGGCTTGATGATGACGGTCAGCGTCTGCATACCCTGCTCACCATACTCAGCAAGGAACTCCTGTGCCTTACCGTTACGGATGTCAGAGAGTTCTTTCTCATACGCCTCTGTGGTCATCTTGTCACCCATCTGTGCTTTCTTCTCATCAAGCTTTTTCTTGGCCATCATCACCTTTGCAACAGGCGAGAAGCCGTCCTCGGTGATGTGCTCAATGAGCAGCTTGCGAATGCCGTCCTTACCCCAGGTGGTCTCTTTGACGCACTCGGGATTCTCATAGTCGGGCAGACCTTCAACATAGTATAACTTATCCTCAGAACCAAGGTACAGAGTGATGGTGTACGAAGCTTTCGTCACCGACTTGTCTTCCTTGGTCATATTCTCATCATTGCTCGGCATCGTCAGCTGCATTGCCTGCGGCTTGCTCAGCGTGGTACAGAGCATGAAGAACGTAATCAGAAGCATCATCATGTCCACCATAGGCGTGAAGTTCACGCGGGTGTCCATCTTTTTCTGCTTGGAACCACCTTTTTTTGCCATACTCTTAGTTCTCCGCTAATTTTTTAGTGTCAAGATTTGTGATGAGCTGATAACGGTTCTCGTTCATGTCCTGAAGCTCCGACATCATCTTCTTCACCACGGCATACGATGTGGTAGCATCGCACTTGATGGCCAGACGAATATCGGGGTTAGACTCACGAGCAGCCTTCACCCATTCCTGGAACTCACTCATTCCACCATCGATACTATCGAGGGGGATGCTCAACTTCTGGATCTCCTCACCCATCTTCTCCTTTTCAAGGCTCAGATAAGAAGGCAGAACACTCAGGGGAGCACCAATCATGGGGTCTTCCTTGAAGTTCTTGAGCTGAGCAGCAGTAAGGCTCACGCCAAACTTGCCAGTCACCTCATCGAGCATGTCGTTCATCGTGTTGCGGTTCTCAGAGCCCACGTAGATGTTGCCCTCTGGTGACACCAGAATATTGAGCACATCATTCTCGGGCACCTTGACCTGCGACACAGAGCTCGGCGTGTTGACAGATACTGGTTCCGGCGTCAAGAATGTTGAAGTCAACATGAAGAAGCACAGAAGCAGTGTCATCACGTCCGACATAGGCGTCATGTCGATCCAGATGTCTTTTTTCTGAATTTTAATTTTACCCATTGATTAACTCTTTAAGCAATTAATTAATTAGGTAAAACGATTAAGCCTCGTTGTGGTTAGAATCGTATGTGGCAGCGATGGTGAATCCAATCTCATCGAGAGCGTAGGTGAGCTTATCGATTTTGTTTGAGAAGAAGTTGTAAACAACGGTAGCTACCCAAGAGGTCAAAATACCAGATGCTGTGTTCACAAGGGCCTCAGAAATACCGGCAGACAGAGCCATAGAGTCAGCACCACCACCTGCAGACAGAGCCTGGAACGATCCGATCATACCGAGCACAGTACCGAACAGAGCGGTCAGGGTACCCAGAGATACGATGGTAGCAACCATTGGCATGTTCATCTGGAGAGTAGGCATCTCGAGCTGAGTAGCCTCCTCGTGAGCCTGCTGGATCTTAGCGATTTTAGCGGCCTTCTTCAGTGTATCGTCTGTCTCAACGGTCTGATACATGTTGATAGAAGCCATAACTACGTTACCTACTGTGCCCTGCATCTTGTTGCAAAGATCCTTTGCCTTAGCAAAGTCCTGAGCCTTGATAGCAGACTTAACTTCAGCGGTGAACTTAGCCAGGTTCATCTTACCAGAAGCGGTCTTGATAGCGAAGAAACGCTCGATACCGAGGCAGATAACGGTGAAGAGAAGGGTAAGGATAAGACCTACCACGAAACCTCCCTTATACACTGTACCGAGAAGGTTAGCAGGATGACCGCTGCGGTCGCCACCGATGAAGTTGTCGGGGTTACCCATAACGAAGTACCATACGCCATAACCTGCGAGAGCGCAAATTACGAGGATAATCCATGCAGCTTTTACACCCTGAAAGCCCGATTTTTTAGCTGGGGCTGCAGCCTTTGTTGTTGTTGCCATAATGTAATTAATTTTAATTTTTAGTTATGAAAAAATTTAAGTTTATAATTTGTCTATATTCAAAACACCTCGCAAAGATAACAAAATAAAGCGGGACACAAGCGTAATTAAGAACTTTTAACTCGGATTTTATTGTTTTATTTCAATTTTGCGACTGTATCCTTGATTCGTTTCATTGCTTCGACGATATTTTCGTCACTCGTAGCGTAGCTCATGCGGAAGCATTCGGGGTCGCCGAAAGCATCGCCGCCGACGGTTGCCACATGACCTTTTTCCAAGAGGTACATCGCAAAGTCGGTGGAGTTGTTGATGGTGGTCTCGCCGTCGCTCTTTCCATAGAAGCTACTGCACTTCGGGAAGAGGTAGAAGGCACCTTCGGGCACATTGACTTCCAGTCCGGGGATGTCCTTGGCGAGCTTCACGATGAGGTCGCGACGGCGCTCAAAAGCCTGGCGCATCGTCTCCACACACTCCTGGCTGGCGGTGTAGGCATATTCCGCAGCCTTCTGACTGACGGAGCAAGGACCGCTGGTGTACTGGCCCTGCAATTTGTTACAACCTTTGACAATCCATTCCGGGGCAGCGATATAGCCGATACGCCAGCCTGTCATGGCATAGGCTTTCGACACGCCATTGACAATGATGGCGCGCTCTTTCATGCCTGGGAACTGGGCTATCGACTCATGCTTGCCGATATAGTTAATGTGCTCATAAATCTCATCAGCCAGTACGAAGAGGTCTTCATGGCGGAGAATCACATCGGCCAGAGCCTTCAGCTCCTCCTTGTTGTAGACGCTTCCCGTTGGGTTGCTGGGGGAGCAGAGGATGAGCATGCGGGTCTTCGGGGTGATGGCTGCCTCCAACTGTTCGGGCGTCATCTTGAAGTTCTGCTCGAAGCCTGCCTCCACGATGACGGGTTTACCTCCTGCCAACAATACCATCTGGGGATAGCTCACCCAATAGGGGGCAGGGATAATCACCTCCTCACCATCGTTCACCAGCGCCATGACGGTATTGCAGACACTCTGCTTGGCACCGTTGGAGACCAGAATCTCGGCTGGTGTGTAGTGAAGGTGGTTCTCGCGCTCCAACTTACGGGCAATGGCCTGGCGCAGATCAGGGTATCCCGGCACTGGCGAATAACGTGAGTAGTTTTCGTCGATGGCCATTTTTGCGGCCGTCTTGATATGGTCGGGCGTATTGAAGTCAGGTTCGCCGACACTCATGTTGATCACGTCGATGCCCTGGGCTTTCATTTCTGAACTTTTCTGTGACATTGCCAGCGTGGCAGAGGGAGCCAGGCGCTGTAATCTGTTGGATAATTGTGCCATATTTGATGAAATTTTGTGCAAAAGTAAGCAAAATAATTCTGAATGCGCAAGAAAAATGTCACTTTTTCGCGTATTTGGCTTAATTCGTGACAATTTGAGCGCTATTTCAGATGAAGGGTGTGCCCCATGCGGTTCTTTTTTGTCTCCAGATAGCGCAGATTATAGGGGTTGGGGGTTACCTCGATGGGGACGTTCTCGATGATTTCTAGGCCATAAGCCTCCAGTCCTACTCGCTTCACAGGGTTATTGGTCAGTAGGCGCATCTTGTGGACACCCAGGTGGCGCAGCATCTGGGCGCCGCAGCCGTAGTCACGCTCGTCGGGCTTGAATCCCAGGTGGACGTTGGCATCTACGGTGTCGAGGCCTTCTTCCTGTAGCTTATAGGCAGCAATCTTATTCATCAGACCGATGCCGCGGCCTTCCTGCTGCATGTAGATCACCACGCCTTTGCCTTCTTTCTCAATGGCCTGCATGGCTTTGTGGAGCTGTTCGCCGCAGTCGCAGCGCTTGCTTCCGAGGATATCGCCAGTCATACAAGAAGAATGTACGCGCACGAGGATTGGCTCGTCGTCCTTCCATTCGCCCTTGATGAGGGCCAGATGCTCCAGGCCGTTGCTCTTCTGACGGAAGGGGATGAGGCGGAAATGACCGTAATCCGTCGGCATATCAACCTCTTCGCCCACCTCGATGAGCGACTCTTTCTTCAGTCGGTAGGCAATCATATCCTTGATGCTGATCAGCTTCAGGTTCCATTCCCTGGCAAAAGCGATGAGTTCAGGCAGACGGGCCATGGTGCCGTCTTCGTTCATGATCTCCATGAGGGCTCCGGCAGGGTAGAGACCAGCCATCTTACAGAGGTCGATGGCAGCCTCGGTGTGTCCGCTGCGACGCAAGACGCCGTTCTCCTGAGCATAAAGCGGGTTAACATGGCCGGGGCGCCCGAAGGTCTCGGGAGTGGCGGCAGGATCGGCAAGGGCCTTGATGGTCTCGGCACGGTCGTGGGCAGAGACGCCCGTCGTGCAGCCTTCGAGTTTGTCGACGGTCACGGTGAAGGGGGTACCCAGCACAGAGGTGTTGTCCTGCACCTGATGGGGCAGATCCAGTTCCTTGCAGCGCTCGATGGTGATGGGTGCGCAGAGTACGCCGCGGGCATGTTTCAGCATGAAGTTCACCTTCTCGGCGGTGATCTTCTCGGCAGCGATAATCAGGTCGCCTTCATTTTCGCGGTCTTCGTCATCCACGACAATCACGAAATCTCCTTTCTTGAAGTCCTCTACGGCTTCCTCTATGGTGTTCAGTCTGAAATCTTCCATTTCCTTATACCTTATTTATATATAATATAGTAGTTCTTCTTAGCGGTTTGCCAGTTCCTGTGCCTGGGGGATGATGCGCTCGCTGGTCTGGCGAATGGTGCGCAAGTCTTTATAAAGGCGCAGTCTGAAGCGTATCATTCTGACATACAGGAATATACCCAACGGCAGCAGTAATCCCGAAATGACATTCATCCATTTCTTGCGGAATGGGCGGGTATGGGCTCGGACTGCGATGATGGGGTAATTGTTGAGTTCGGAGAGGATCAGTCTGTCGCGGGAGTAGCCCAGATCCTCGATGACCTCTTCCAGTTCTTCATTGATGTGCTCTATTTCCTGGTCGTCGCCAGCATGGAAGAACACCTTGACAGGATCAGGCCAGCGCAACAGCTTGTGGTTCTCGCTATATGCCTCGATATCCTGACTGATTTTTGCCAGCATGTCGGCATCCTCATTATACTTAGGCTCATCGATGATAACTTCCTTGCGGTAGATGTGGCGTTTCTCGCGAAGGCCCAGGAGGCGCATGAGGAGGCTCTTGTACAAATCGATGTTGAAGACCACAGAGTCTTTGTTGGCCTTATAGGTGAAGAATGCCGCGATGGGTGAGAGGGCCACCGTCGATATCAGCATGCCGAAAGGCACTGTCCATTGTCCCTCTCGCGCCATTCGGTAGCCTGTGTTGTCGAAGATGTAGTACACGATAAACACCAGTACGCTGATAATCACGGGCACACCCAGACCTCCCTTACGGATGATGGCTCCCAGTGGGGCACCGATAAAGAAGAAGATGACGCACGAAAGGGCCACCGTGAACTTCTTGATGGCCTCCAGCTGGTGGGAACGGTAGTTGCGATGCAGATACTTTGCGTATTCCATCTTCATCTCCATATCCGACATGGCAGACTGGATGCTGGCCATAGCCGACTTTACGGCTGCCTGCTGCAAGCCAGGCTTCTTGCGCTCATAGACGGAGTCGTAAGGCGTCTTGTCGGAAGCTATCTCCTTGACCAGCTTGATGGAGTCCTGCTTGTTCAGGGAACTGACTCTGAAGGTGAACCTCGTGGCATCCTGGTAATAGGCCAGACCCACACTGTCGTTGAATTCCTTGATGGAGTCGAGGTCGTGCAGGATCTTGTTGAGACTCTTGGCACGTGCGTCTCCTGCCACATCATTCATGTCTGCCAGATTGAAGCCGCCGTCGAAGTCGAGCACGATGCGCTTTGATGAAAAGGTCTCTCTGCGGTAGGGGATGTTGGCGCTGTTGGCAAGATCCTGAGAGCGCATGTTCTCAAACCACTCGCCGCTATAGAGATTCAGCAACAGGTGCTTCTTCTCTTCCGTCGACTGCATCATGCCCGAGTCAGCCAGAATGATGGCCTGATCCTCGTAGCTGCCAGTCTGGCGATAGATCATGATGCCATAGAGCATACCGGTGTTCAGGTCTTTCTTTTGCACATAGATGTTGGAGCCGGGAATACCGTCGTAGAAGATACCTTCCGGGATTTCCAGTTCCGGGCTCTTCTGCTTCATGGAGACCAGCAACTGGTAGAAGGAGAGGTTTGATTTCGGTCCGATCACGTCCTGGAAATAGTAGGATATGCCTGAGATGATCAAGACGATGACGATCAGCGGGCGGAAAGCCTGCATCAGCGAGATGCCTGCAGCCTTGATGGCCGTCAGCTCCGAACTCTCTCCGAGATTTCCGAATACGATCAGCGATGAGAGCAGGATGGCCAGCGGCAGTGCCTGAGGCAACAGCATCAGACTCATGTACCAGAGGAACTGGGCCATGATGTCGAGCGACAAGCCTTTTCCGATCAGTTCGTCGACATAGCGCCACAGGAACTGCATCATCAGCACAAACTGGCAGATGAAGAAAGTTCCCACGAACAGCAGTCCGAACTGCTTGGTCATGAAAATATCTAATTTCTTGATCCGGAACATAATCAGCGTGCAAAGGTACTAAAAATAGTGAAGAGTGAAGCGTGAAGGATGAAGAATTTGCTCCCGCCTTGATATTATTTAACTATTCTCTTCGCGCGCGCAGGCAAAACATTGCTCTTCATTCACAGCCCGCTTGCCCTGTGCAACCTGTCAAGATTGCTCTCCCAGAGGATCTTGAGCCCGTCGACATCGTCATCTTCGGCAAAGTCGGTAATCAAAAGGTTCAGCAGATTCGTCAGGTCGCTCTTGTCAATGCGCATCTCCCAATAGCAGTCGTCGTCATCTTCATCATATTCCCATTTCAACTTGATATGGTCGTACTTGACATATTCAATCAACTGCGCCTTGCGGGTGTCATGCTCTGTCCACGGCTCGCCCCAGGTAAAAGTGAACACGCCGTCTTCCTCTGTCACATGGTCTGCTATCCAACGTTCTAGTCCATGTGCTGTGCTGATTAGATCCCAAGCAATGTTAAACGACTTGGTTGCCAGAGGGTATTCGATGTCGATACGTTGCTTTCTCATGCTGCAAAAATACAAATTTTATCTGAAATACAAAATATTTTCGCGAAAAATTTTGGTAGTTCACAAAAAAGTAGTACCTTTGCACCCGCTTAACAGCAAGATGGCGGGATAGCTCAGCTGGTTAGAGCGCATGATTCATAATCATGAGGTCGCCGGTTCAATCCCGGCTCCCGCTACAGAGATAGGCAGTCAATAAAAGGACTCGGAAGAGAATTATCTTTCAAGTCCTTTTTCTTTTTTTTATCCTCAGTGCGCAACGCTTTGCGTATAGGTTTTGCGGGATTTTGTTATGATTATTTTGTTATGATACTTAACTTTGTAATCCCAATCAACACAAAACACATCATATATGTAAGTTTTTCTATTGGGACGTAGTGTGTTGTACACATTATTATTTAATTAATTTGAATTAGGCCATTTGCTTGCGAAAGTAGATGGCTTTGTATTAACCAACGAACGCAACGCGTTGCGCAACAATTATCACTTTTTTACGTTTAATTAATGGATGTAAATGACTATTTTTGCTTCGGTTTACCCAAAAGACTAGATGAAAAAGAGAATATCACAGCGTGATATCGCGAAAATATTAGGAATCAATGTGTCTACTGTATCAAGGGCACTGAAGGGGCTTAAGGGTGTAAGTCCCTCCCTTCAGCGCCAGATTCTTGATTTGGCCAATGAGCAAGGCTACCG